>UPTG01000368.1_pt1 | contig 37178 bp, 37 predicted proteins | sample 2160121 | NCBI WGS metagenome assembly UPTG01 (sample SAMN06266255, study PRJEB28933) | marine metagenome | isolation source: Columbia River Estuary | place: USA:Columbia River Estuary, USA | collected 2014-07-27
TGCCCGGCCGGGGTCTATGAGGTGGTGCAGGAAGAGGGCAAAGAGGCCCGCTTTGTGGTCAACTTCCAAAACTGCGTGCATTGCAAAACCTGTGACATCAAAGACCCAAGTCAAAACATCACATGGGTGACGCCGCAGGGTGGGGATGGGCCGAATTATCCCAATATGTAAGCACGCCAAAGCGTGATCTTTGAGGGCCGCCAGCAAAAAGCTGCGCGGCCCAATTGTTTTTGCCCAAGGCTCAGCCTAAGAATGACCTATCAGGGAGGCCGGTTTTGAAACGATCTGCAAAAATAATCTATGTGATGCTGCTGAGTATGACGCTCGGGGCCAGCGCAGCGGCGCAACAGGCCTCTGGTCCCTATATTGCGGCGCGCCAAGCGGCTCTTGCGCATGATTACCAACCCGCTGCAGATTATTTCGCCCGCGCTTTGGCGCAATCTCCACGCGATTCTGTCTTGGTGTCGCAAACCATGACGGCCTTTCTGGCCTCGGGTGATGTGAAAAAAGCCCATGCTTTGGCGCGTCTGTTGGTGGCCGGTGAGGGCAGCTATCCTTTGGCTGAGGTTTTGGTGCTGTCGGAACATTTCAAACGCAATGACTATCAGGCAGCGCTGGATCATCTGGAGGCGACAACCGTCGTTGGCCGGGCCATTGATGAGTTGCTTGAAGGCTGGGCGCTCGTGGGCTTGGGGCAAATGGCTGAGGCGTTGCGCCGCTTTGATGCCGTCATTCCGGTGGAGGGTATGCGCAGCTTTGCTCTGTATCAAAAAGGTCTCGCGCTGACTTTGGTGGGAGATTTTGAAGGTGCAGCGGCAAGCTTTAGCGGCCAGGGGCAGGCCGCACCTGCCTTGAATTATCGCGGCAGTTTGGCCTGGGCGCAGATATTAGTGCAGTTGGACAGGTCAGATGACGCCCTGGCGTTTTTGCGTGATTTCCATGGATCTGGTGCGGATCACGCGGTCAACAGTTTGATGGCGCAAATTGAGTCCGGCGCATTGGTCGAGTTTGATCTGCTGCGCAACGCCAGCGAAGGCGCCGGTGAAGTTTTGCACCTCTTGGCGCAGGCGTTGCAAAATGGCGAAGGTCAAGACGGGCTGCTGCTGTACACGCGTCTGGCCAGCCATATGGCCCCGCGCAATATGCAGGCAGTTTTGCTGTCAGCTCAGCTGCTCGAACAGCTTGGCAATCCGCAGTTGGCGATTGAAACCTATACGCAGGTGCCGCGCAGCCATCCGGCCTATGTCCAGGCCGAATTGGGCCGGGCGCAGGCGTTGCAAGAGATCGGCGAAGGCACAACTGCGATTGAGGTTTTGACACAATTGGCTGGATCTTTTGAGAATCTGCGCTCAATTCACATGACCTTGGGCGATTTTTTACGCCAAGATGAGCAATATGCGCGCGCGGTGCGCAGCTATGACAGGGCGATTGCCTTGATTGATCAACCGGCGCGGGGGCATTGGTATTTGCATTATGTCAGAGGCACAGCGCATGACCGGCTGGGAGATTGGGCGGCGGCGATGCGTGATTTTGATCGTGCCTTGGAGCTGGCGCCCGATCAATTTCAGGTGCTGAACTATGTGGGCTATACTCTGGTGGATCGCGGTGAACAGCTCGACGAGGCGCTTGAGATGATCCAAAAGGCCGTCGCGGCACAGCCCGATGCTGGCTATATCATCGACAGTCTTGGATGGGCGCAGTATCGGCTTGGCTTTTACAACGAGGCCGTGGTGCATATGGAGCGCGCGGCGGAGTTAATGGCGACAGATCCAATTGTGAACGACCACCTGGGCGATGTTTATTGGGCCGTCGGGCGCAAAACCGAGGCGCGATTCCAATGGAGACGCGCATTGAGCTTTGCCATCGATTACTCTGGCCCAGAGGCGGTTGATCCAAAGCGCATTCAACGCAAGTTAGAGGTGGGTCTCGCGGAGGTCTTGGCTGAGGAGGGGGCGGCGCCTCTGAAAGTGGCTGATGGCGATTAGGCGCAGCGCTGCGGCAAAGATCAATCTCTGCCTGCATGTCGTGGGACAGCGTGACGACGGGTTGCATGACTTGCAAAGTGCCGTTGCCTTCCTCGATTGCGGTGAATGGGTGGAGGTGAGAAAATCCGGTCGCACCCAGCTGAACATCCTTGGCCCAAAGGCCGCAGAGCTTCCTCGGCCGGATGATAATTTGATCCTGAAGGCTGCTGCGCTCTTTCCGCGCCACTGTCAGACCGACATCCGGCTGCATAAAACCATGCCGGTTGCCTCTGGTATTGGTGGCGGCAGCGCCGACGCGGCGGCGACATTGCATGCGATGGCCGCGCTTTGGGATCTTCCTCTGCCCGATGTGGCGGCGCAGGTGCTATTGGGCGCTGATGTGCCTGTTTGTATGGGGCGTTCACCGGTTTTGATGCAGGGCATTGGTGCGCAGATATCCCCCTTGGGTGATGTGCCTGATCTATTTGCTTGCTTGGTCAACCCAGGGCGTGGTTTGTCCACCGCGCGGGTGTTTGAACAATTGGCGTCCAAATCTAACCCGCCGCTTGAACCGCCGCCACCCGCGGCCAGAGAATTTTGCGCCTGGCTCAAACGGCAGCGCAATGATCTGCAAGCGCCAGCTTTGGCGGCGGAGCCGATGATTGCTGACGTTCTGGAGGCTTTGGCTGCACAGGCGCCGCTTTTGGCGCGCATGTCCGGGTCGGGTGCCACGTGTTTTGCTCTGTTTGAGAGCTTGGCCGCCGCGCAAGACTGTGCCGCCGCCATTCAAGCCAAACAGCGCAACTGGTGGGTGGCCAGCGGCGCGCTCCTGATCTGACTGGTCTTTCGGGGCGTTAGTTTAAGCGGGCCACGACGTAATCGCTGAGGTCCGTGAGTACGGGCTTCAGCGGGTGATCTGGCAAATCCCTAAGGGCGGATTTGGCTTGCTCAGCCCAATAAAAGGCTTGGGCCCGGGTGGCCTCAAGCGTGCCGTGGCGTGTCATTAGGGCGATGGCATGGGGTAAATCCCCCGCCTCCTGCTGGCCCTTGGCAATGCATTTATGCCAAAATGCCCGCTCAGTGTCATCTGCGGCAGCAATTGCTTTGATCACAGGCAGGGTCAGTTTGCGCTCTCTGAAGTCATCACCAATGTTTTTGCCCGTCGCCGTGCTGCCAGTGTAATCTAAGAGGTCATCAACGATTTGAAAGGAAATGCCCAAAGCGTCACCATAGGCTGCAAGGGCCCGGACTGTTTGATCTTCTTTGCCCGCAATGACCGCGCCCACTTCGCAGGCGGCTGCAAAGAGTGCGGCGGTTTTTCCACGGATGACTTTGAAATAGATCTCTTCGCTGGTCGTAATGTCTTGCGCGGCCGTGAGCTGCAGCACCTCGCCCTCTGCAATGGTGGCAGAGGCATTGGCCAAAATGTCCAAAACGCGCAGGCTTCCAGTTTCCACCATCAGTTGAAAGGAGCGAGAAAACAGATAATCGCCAACCAAAACGCTGGATTGATTGTCCCAAAGCAAATTCGCGGTGGGCCTGCCGCGGCGTTGGGCGCTGTCGTCCACCACATCGTCATGCAGCAAAGTGGCGGTATGGATGAACTCAACCGTCGCCGCCAAATGGATGTGATAAGGCCCGGTATAGCCGCACATCCGTGCGGTGGCCAAGGTCAGCATTGGGCGCAGGCGTTTGCCCCCGGCCTCAACCAAATGGGCGGTGACCTCAGGTATGCGAGGGGCATGCTCGGAGGCCATGCGTTGGCGGATCAAATGATTGACGGCTGTCAGATCTTCGGCCAAGGCCTTTGCCAAGCGATCATGGGGTTTTGATACTGCATCGTCCAACGACATGTTCGAATTTCCTCAAGGCTCTCGACAAACCCGCATATCAGACCCTATGTGAAAGGGCATGAAAGAATTATTACGCACCACCGATCCGACGCTTATGGCCTTCGCGCAAATGCTGCTTCGCGGGGAAGACATAGCTTGCTTCGAATTTGACGTAAATACCAGCATTATCGAAGGCAGCATTGGCATTTTGCCGCGCCGGCTGATGGTGGCTGATAGAGATCATTTTGTCGCTGCCGCTTTGATGCGCGACAATGATGTAGATTTGGGGCAATAGTGCAGGTCACCGTTGATGGATTTTTGGGTGGTCAGCTGCGTTTGGCACAGCCAAAAACCGGCTATCGCGCGGGCATTGATCCGGTGCTTCTTGCGGCCGCCTGTCCGGCGCAAAGCGGGCAAGAGGTGTTAGAGCTGGGCTGCGGCGTTGGCGTGGCCAGCCTTTGTTTGGGGCGGCGCGTGCCGGGCCTTGCGCTAAACGGGGTCGAGATTTTGGGCGAATATGCGCAAATTGCGCGCGAAAACGCCGCTCGGAATGACATCGAATTTGACGTGCGTCAGGGGGATGTGTCTGCGCGGCCGACGCCGTTTTTCGACCGTAGTTTTCACCATGTGATCATGAATCCCCCCTATTTTGCGGCGGAGGCCTCCTCCATATCACCCGAAGCTGGGCGCGCCTCGGGACGTTCGGAGCAAGTGGCCTTGTCCCATTGGGTGGACATGGCCGCCAAGCGGTTGCGCCCAAAGGGATATTTGACCGTCATTCAAAGGGCGGAGCGTCTGCCGGATCTGCTGGCGGCGCTTGAAGGGTGCTTGGGGTCAATTGTGGTGCAGCCGCTGGCGCCGCGGGCCGGACGGCCGGCGCATTTGATTCTCCTACGGGCGCGGAAATCTGGACGGGCCGCTTTTCAGCTCTTGTCGGCGCAGAGCCTGCATTCGGGGGACGAACATGTTCAGGGGCAGCCAGATTATGCGCCAGAGGTCTCGGCGATACTGCGCGACGGCGCGGCTTTTTCGTGGCGCAATTAACCTTTGAGCAAGCTTTTGCGCATTTACTACGCGGGTAGCACCCCAGGAAAAGCAATGCGTGACAGCCTGTAAGGAATATGCTCGACTGATGTTACAGGCAAATCAAGAGGAGGAACCATGACCTTAAATTCCCGAATCGCCGAGTTGCAACGCAAGCATATGAGCCTATCTCAAGCCGTGGAGATCGCACAGAAATCCCCAGCGTCAGATCAGTTTCATGTGGCGGAATTGAAAAAGAAAAAACTCCTCCTAAAAGAAGAGATTTCCCGTTTGTCCGGCGGATCAGGGGGATAGCGGCAGCGCCTTTAGAACTAAAAACGGCCACCCGATAGGATGGCCGTCTGGGAAATATTCGTATGATCGCGGCGATCAGCTCATATATTGCCCGCCATTGGCGGTCATTGTGGAGCCTGTAATGAAGCCCGCATCGTCGGAGGCGAGAAAGACCACACAGCGCGCGATTTCTGAGGCTTCGCCGAGGCGACCCGCTGGGATTTGTGCGATGATGCTATCGCGTACCTTCTCTGGCACGGCCATCACCATTTCTGTTGCGATGTAGCCCGGGCAAATCGCGTTTACGGTAATGCCAGCCCGCGCGCCCTCTTGGGCCAGCGCCTTGGTGAACCCAATATCGCCAGCTTTGGCTGCGGAATAGTTGGCCTGTGCGAATTGGCCTTTTTGCCCATTGATCGAGGAGATATTGATAATGCGACCAAATTTGCGCTCGCGCATGCCATTCCAAAGCGGATGGGTCATGTTGAATACGCCGTCGAGATTCGTGCGCATCACATCAGTCCACTGATCGCGGGACATCTTGTGAAACGGCGCATCGCGGGTGATGCCTGCATTGTTGACCAAAATATCAACCGGACCCAAGTCGGCTTCCACAGCGGCAATGCCGGCGGCGCAGGCGTCATAGTCAGAGACATCCCATTTATAGGTCTTGATGCCAGTTTCGGCGGTGAATGCGGCAGCCTTTTCATCATTACCTGCATAGGTGGCCGCGACAGTGTAGCCTGCGGCTTGCAGGGCAGTGGAAATGGCGGCACCGATCCCTCGGGAGCCTCCAGTGACGAGTGCGATACGGGACATTTTTCTTCCTATGTGTTTTTATTGCGCAATCAAATTACAAGATGTGATCTGAATTGGCAATAATGTTTCGTGCGAAAATTCATACTTTGCTTGGAGAGGGGCAGCTTAGGGCCGCTCGAGGCACATTGCGACACCCATGCCGCCACCGATACACAGCGTGGCCAGGCCGCGTTTGGCTTGGCGTCGCTGCATTTCAAACAGCAAAGTGTTCAAGATCCGGCAGCCGGAGGCGCCGATGGGGTGACCGATGGCAATCGCGCCGCCGTTGACGTTCACAATAGCTGGATCCCAGCCCATGTCTTTATTCACCGCACAGGCTTGAGCGGCGAAGGCTTCATTGGCTTCGACCAGGTCCAGATCGCCGACAGACCAACCTGCTTTGTCTAGGGCCTTGCGGCTGGCGTAGATGGGGCCGACCCCCATAACCGTTGGGTCAAGCCCGGCCGTGGCATAGCTGGCGATGCGGGCCAATGGTTCAAGGCCACGCTTTTCGGCCTCCTCTGCGGTCATGAGCAACACTGCGGCGGCGCCGTCGTTGAGGCCGGAGGCATTGGCTGCGGTGACTGTGCCGCCATCGCGCAGAAAGGCGGGCCGCATTTTTTGCATGGCCTCGAGAGTGGCGCCATGTCGGATATATTCATCGGCCTCAACAATGATGTCGCCCTTGCGGGTGGACACAGTGAAAGGGGTGATTTCGTCGGCAAACTTACCGGATTTTTGCGCAGCTTCCGCTTTGTTCTGGCTGGCCACGGCGAATTCATCTTGTGCATCGCGGCTGATTTGCCATTGGGCTGCGACGTTTTCAGCGGTTTGGCCCATGTGGTAGTTGTTGAATGCGTCCCACAAGCCGTCACGGATCATGCTGTCGATGTATTTGACATCACCCATTTTGGTGCCGCTGCGCAGATGCGCAACATGGGGAGAGAGGGTCATATTCTCTTGTCCACCCGCGGCCACGATAGCTGCATCGCCCAGTTGGATGTGCTGTGCGGCCAAAGCGACGGCGCGCAATCCTGACCCGCAGACTTGGTTGATGCTCCATGCCGCCGATTCGATTGGCAGACCGGCATTAATATGGGCTTGGCGGGCCGGGTTTTGGCCTTGGCCGGCTGTCAGGACTTGGCCGAGGATGGTCTCGCTGACTTCTGAAGGGTCGATGCCTGCGCGTTCCACGATAGCTTTCAAGACAGATGTGCCAAGGGCATCGGCTGGTGTATTAGCGAAGGCGCCCCCAAAGCTGCCGACAGCGGTTCGGGCGGCGGATACGATTACGATATTTGTCACAAAGTTTCTCCTCATTGATGAGGTTAACCTTCGGCACAGGAATCCTTCACTATGCGCAGTCTGGTCCTCATTTCCGCGCGTTTGTATGTATTATTTACCCCAATGACAATGCCATAGCGGCCAAAAATGCTGCAAATGCGAAAATAATTGCTGCAGTGCGGCAATTTGAGGGCGAAAACCGGCGGCCTTTTTGGCTATTGCCGCCAGGGCGGGGTTAAGGTTGGGACGCCCAAATGGTAGCCCTGCAGGCAGTCAACGCCCAGTGTGGTTAACACCTCTGCATCCGAGGCCGTTTCAACATTTTGCGCCACGCAAAACATTTCAAAACTTCCGGCTATCCCGATAACAGCTTGAATTAATGCTTGATTGTCAGCCGATTGCGCCAAGTTCTTGGTGAATTGCCCATCCATCTTGATAATGTCAAAATAAAAATCACGCAGCTGCACCAGCGACGTTTGTCCAGCGCCAAAGTTGTCTATGGCGAAACACAGCCCCAGTTTTTGCATGTCGTTCATGAAATATCGCGCGACTTCTGGCGCGGCCATGACGCTTTTCTCAGTCATTTCCAGAATGAGGTTTCTTGCCAAATCTGGCGATCTTTGCAGACCATCCTCAAGCGTGCGCACCCATTTGGGGTAACCAATAGATTGCGCCGACATGTTCACTGAAAGCCGCACGTTGGGCTGCTCGGCCAATGTTGCCAGGCCCAGCTGCAATGTGGCGCAGTCAATCAGTCGTCCCAGCTCGGTATTTTCAACCTCTGCAATGAAATCGCGCGCCGGGATATGGCGTCCCGCGGGATCAATAATCCGGATCAAACCCTCATAAAACACCAATATTTTGGGGCGCACCGGCTTGAATGACCGGTTGGAAAGCCAAGGCCGTTCGTCCGTATTTCAGTGCATCACGGACGGTCTCAAGGACATTCGCGTCCCGTTTCGCCACCGCAGCACTCAATGGGTCGGAGAAATTCTGGTCCATCGGGATGTCTTCGCCCTTGTGTGAAGGTCTCGGTCATAGTGCTTGGCAGCATCGGCGCAGAGCCCTAATATGAGGTAAATTGGAGGCGAAATGGACCGCTGTACTTGGGTTGGAATAGATAAAATTTATCAAGACTACCATGACATGGAATGGGGCGTGCCGGAATATGACAGCCGGGCTCTATGGGAAAAACTGATTTTAGATGGTTTCCAAGCGGGGTTGAGTTGGATCACGATCCTAAAAAAACGCCCGGCTTTCCGCTCTGCTTTTGCGGGATTTGATCCGCAGGAAATCGCGGGCTGGGGGGCAGCTGAGGTGGAGGTTTTGGCGCAAAACCCTGGTATTGTGCGCCATCGTGGCAAAATTGAAGCCACCATCGGCAATGCGCAGGCCTATTTGCGCTTGGCCGAAGAGATGCCCTTTTCTGACCGGATGTGGGCCTATGTGGACGGGCGCCCGATTGTCGCTGGTTATGAGACATTGGCACAAGTGCCCACCCAATCACCGCTGAGCCAAAAGATTTCAAAAGATCTCAAAGCAGCCGGGTTCAAGTTTTGTGGCCCGACCATCGTTTATGCTTGGATGGAGGCTTGTGGTCTGTTCAACAATCACATCTTAAGCTGTCATCGTCACCATGCGGTCACGGCTCTTGCGCGATAACGGCCTTTAGTATCGCCAAGGCACTGTCGCTGTGCCAATTGGCATCGCCCAAAAGTCGCGCAATCTCCGCGCCATCGCGATTCAAGATCGCAGTGACCGGCAGGCCCAAGACATTCATGGCGCGGGCCAGGCTTTGGCGCGGGTCTCGATGAGCCGGCAGATTGCTCACGCCGATTTGGTCGAAAAATTCGGCGATTTTAGCCGGTGGGTTGGGACCCGTGGCAACGGTAAGCACTGTTAAATCACCGCTGCCTAAGGTCTTTTGCAGGGCGGAGAGCTTGGGCATTTCCTTGCGGCAGGGCGCGCACCAGGTGGCCCAGAAATTCAGAACCACGACTTTGCCTCGATAATCGGACAGGCGCAGCTCTGACCCGTCTGCATGCAGAAAAACTGTATCGGGTGCAGGGCGCGCCGCGCTGTGAATCTGCAATTTTCGCATATCTCCCGCGCGCAGAGCTTCAAGATCGCTCATGTCTGCATTTGCAGTGGCGGCGAGGGCCGTATAGAGAACAGCAGCAAGCAAGTAACGCATATCATACTCCCAAAGGGTTCACTCATGACCAAATCCCAAAATCAAATGTGGGGCGGACGCTTCGCCGCTGGACCAGATGCCATCATGGAGGCGATCAATGCCTCGATTGGTTTCGACCAACGGATGGCGGCTCAAGATATCCAAGGCAGCCGCGCCCACGCCGCCATGTTGGGGGCAGCCGGTATCATTTCAAATAGCGACAGTGAGGCCATTCGGGAAGGGCTCCTCACGGTTTTGTCAGAAATTGAGTCGGGCAATTTTCCGTTTCGGGTGGATTTGGAAGATATTCACATGAATGTTGAGCAACGCCTGAAAGAGGTAATCGGCGCGCCTGCGGGCCGGTTGCACACGGGCCGCAGCCGCAATGACCAAGTGGCGACGGATTTTCGTCTTTGGGTCCGCGATCAAACCGATGCGGCCATTGAAGGCATTGAGGCGCTGATGAAGGCCTTTTTGCAGCAAGCCAAGGCGGGTGCCGATTGGGTGATGCCGGGTTTTACCCATCTGCAAACTGCGCAGCCGGTGACCTGGGGGCATCATATGATGGCCTATGTAGAGATGTTGGCCCGCGACAAATCGCGCTTTGAAGATGCGCGCCGCCGGATGAATGAAAGCCCGCTGGGCGCGGCGGCGCTTGCGGGCACCTCTTTTCCGATTGACCGGGATATGACCGCGGCGGCTTTGGGGTTTGACCGTCCGGCCGCCAACTCTTTAGATGCGGTCTCGGATCGTGATTTCGCTTTGGAATATCTCAGCTGCGCCAGCATCTGCGCCATGCACCTCAGCCGCTTTGCCGAGGAGCTGGTGATTTGGTCCTCAGCGCAATTTCGCTTCGTCACCCTTTCGGATCGGTTTTCAACAGGCTCGTCGATCATGCCGCAAAAGAAGAACCCCGATGCCGCGGAATTGATCCGGGCAAAGATTGGCCGGATCTTCGGTGCCAATGTGGCTTTGATGATGGTGATGAAAGGCTTGCCGCTGACCTATTCCAAGGACATGCAAGAAGACAAAGAGCAAGTCTTTGATGCCGCAGATAATTTGATGCTGGCATTGGCGGCGATGAGCGGCATGGTTGGCGATATGACTGCCAATCAAGAGAGCCTCAAAACGGCTGCCGCCTCGGGGTTCTCTACCGCCACCGATTTGGCCGATTGGCTGGTGCGTGCCCTGGGCATGCCGTTTCGCGATGCCCATCACGTTACGGGCAGCCTGGTTGCCATGGCCGAAGAGCAAGGCTGCGATCTGCCGGATTTGACCTTGGCGCAGATGCAATCTGTGCACCCGCAGATCACGTCGAATGTCTTTGAGGTGTTGGGCGTCGAGAATTCAATAGCCTCGCGCCTGTCCTACGGCGGCACAGCGCCCGCACAGGTGCGCAGTCAAATTGCACGCTGGGAGGCGATCTTGTCATGAGATATCTGCGCCTGTTCATCTTTGCGCTTCTCTGTGCCTGCGGAGCCGATGGGCCGCCAGAACGGCCAGCACGCGCGGCGTCGGATTTGGCCGTTCAGGCCGCGTCATAAGAGGAGAGATAGCCATGCGACATGTATTTCTGGGATTGACCATCTGGGGCGCCATTCACCCGATGTATTATTTCATCACTTGGTTTCGAGCCGAGGGGTGGAATTTGGGCGATATGGTGCAGGCCTGGCATGTGAATGCGGCCAGTAGCGGCTTGGTTTGGGATCTGACCATTGCTGCCACGGCCCTGAGCCTATGGATTATTGCAGAGGTTATTAGAAACCGAAAATTTTTCCATTTGGTCGCCATTGCCGCCACCTTTGGCATCGGCGTGAGCTGCGGTTTGCCGCTCTACCTCTATCTGCGCAGTGCGCCCGGTCGTGACCCCCGGTGACGCCAGCGGCAAGAATAATGGGGCAAGGGTGTTGCCTGTTTTTGTAAGCGTGATATGCGCAAGTTTTGGGGAGTGAGGCGAAAAGATGGATCACTTTTTATACCGGGACGGATGTTTACATGCCGAAGATGTTGCGATTTCACAGATTGCAGCAGAAGTTGGCACGCCGTTCTATCTCTATTCATCTGCCACATTGCTGCGCCATTTTAAGCTGTTTGACGACGCTTTGGCCGGCATGGATCACCTGATTTGCTACGCGATGAAGGCGGCCTCCAACCAAGCCATTTTGACCCTTCTGGGGGCCGCGGGCGCTGGGATGGATGTGGTGTCGGGCGGTGAATATGCCCGCGCCCGCGCTGCCGGCATCCCGGGCGATCGCATTGTCTTTTCCGGTGTCGGCAAAACCCGGGCGGAAATGACCGAGGTTTTGACCGGCGGCGTGCGGCAATTCAATGTGGAAAGCGAGCCGGAAATGCGCGTGCTGTCGGAGGTGGCATCCATGCTGGGCAAAACCGCGCCCATCACCATCCGGGTCAATCCTGATGTGGATGCCAAAACCCATGCGAAAATTTCGACGGGTAAAAAAGAAGACAAATTTGGCATCCCAATTTCGCGGGCCCGCGAGGTCTATGCCATGGCGGCGCGTCTGCCGGGGCTGGAGGTTGTGGGCATTGATGTGCACATCGGCTCGCAGCTGACGGATTTGGCGCCCTATGGGGTGGCATATGAAAAGGTTGCCGAGCTCACAGAACTTCTGCGCGCCGATGGTCATGACATCCGCCGCCTCGACCTGGGTGGCGGGCTTGGCATCCCCTATGAGAGCAACAACCACCACCCGCCCAGCCCTGAGGAGTATTGCGCCTTGATCGCCGAGAAGGTGGGCCATTTGGGCTGTGAAATCGAGATCGAACCGGGCCGTTTTATTGCCGGCAATGCCGGGGTGTTTGTGTCAGAAGTCATCTACGTCAAACAGGGTGAAGATCGCGAGTTTTTGATCGTGGATGGGGCAATGAACGATCTTATTCGTCCGGCCATGTATGATGCACATCATGACATCGTGCCGATCCAGGCCCCGGCTGCTGGGACCGAATATCAAGCCTATGATGTTGTGGGACCTGTTTGTGAAAGCGGGGATACTTTCGCCAAAGGGCGTGCTTTGGCGCCGCTAAAGGCTGGCGATCTCATCGCCTTTCGCAGCGCCGGGGCCTATGGGGCTGTGATGGCCAGCGAATACAACACCCGCCCTCTGGTGCCTGAGGTCATGGTGAAGGGGGATCAATTTGCGGTGATCCGCCCAAGACCGAGCTTGGAAGATATCATTAACCGCGATATAATCCCTCAGTGGCATTAAGAGGCCATGTCATGAGGGGCTTTGATGGCCAAACTGTTCTCGCGTAGGGTAATTTTTGCTCTTTGGTTGACCTTTGTCGGCCTTTGGGCGGAACGCATTATGCGCGCAGCCTGGCCGCTGCTCTCAACACTGGTTTTGGGGGTTGGGGTGCTGCTTTTGGCCGCGCCAGATCTCTGGCCGCTTGTAGTGCTTAAGCTGGCGGGGGGGATTTGGCTTCTCAGCGGGCTTTACGGGCTATGGTATTTTTTCCGGCGATTTGCAGCGCCGACCCTCGGCGCGGCGCGTGCGCGTCTGGATCAGAACCTACCGGACCGCCCCTTGGCGGCGCTGCGCGATATTCAGGCTCTCGGTCAAGGTGATCCAGCTTCGGCGGTGTTGTGGCAGGCGCATTTGGCGCAAATGCGCGCTGCTGCCGCCAAGGCATCGGCTGTTGGGCCGCAGTTGGATTTGGCACCGCGGGATCCGTTTGCCCTTCGATATATCGCGCTTTTAGTGTTTGTTGTTGGCGGGCTATTCGGCTCTGTGCAGGCGATGCGCACAGGGCTCGGGGATGCCTCAGTGCCGATTGCGGCAGGCCCGCAATGGGAGGTCTGGTTGCAACCGCCTGCCAATACCCGCCGCCCGGTGATATATCTCAATGATGTGAAGGGCGTTGAGTTAAGCGTGCCGCAAGATACGGTGGTTCTGGTGCGCCTTTACGGAGATGCGGGCCTGCACGCGATTGAGGAAACGATGTCCGGCCGACCCAGCGACACGTTTGATGCGGCAGATCCCAGTCAGAAATTTCTCGTGACCCGGTCGGGTCGATTGGCCATTTCTGGGCCTGATGGCGCCGAGTGGCGGGTGTCCATGTTGCCTGATGCGCCGCCAGAAGTGGAGGTCATAGGCGAGGTTGCACGCGATGCGGAGGGCAGTTTTTCCCTGAGCTTCACCGCGCGGGACGATGTCGCGGTCACTGCGGGCCGGGCATGGGTGTATCTGAATATAGACGAGGTGGATCGCCGCTATGGGCTGGCGGCTGAACCTGCGCCGCAGCCCGATATCGAATTGACCCTGCCATTGACCATTTCGGGTGATCGCGCGGAGTTCACCGAGGTCTTAACCGAGGATCTGTCCAAACATGTCTGGGCGCATTTGCCGGTCTCGCTCCGTCTCGAAGTGGAAGACATGCGCGGGCAATTGGGACAATCGGCGGCGTTGGAATTGGCTTTGCCAGCCCGCAATTTCTTTGACCCCCTTGCCAAGGCTTTGGTTGAGCAGCGCCGCGATTTGCTGTGGTCTCCCGATAACCGCAGACGCGTGTCGCAACTGTTGCGCGCGATATCACAGGCCCCTGAAACTCTGTTCCGCGACGCGCAGGATGCTGAAATCCTGTCCAAAATTATCAGAGATCTGGAGGCGGGTACGGATCTTGAGCCCGCAGCCGAGCTGCTTTGGATATTGGCGCTTGAGGTCGAGGACGGCGATTTGGAGCAGGCGGCACAAAAGCTCGCGCGCGCGCAAGATAAACTGGCCGAAGCGATTAAAAACGGGGCCACGCCAGAAGAAATCGCCCGGCTGATGGATGAATTGCGCCAAGCACAGCGGGAATATTTCAAAGAATTCGCGGAACGCAATCCGCCCTCCGAGCAACCCGAGCGCCTGCCGGATGATGAGGCCGTGTCAGAGGATCAATTGCAAGAGATGATGGACCGTTTGCAAAAGCTCATGGAAGAGGGCCGCATGGCCGAGGCGCAAGAGCTGTTGGAAGAGATTAACCGTTTGATGCAAAATCTTCAAATGACACCCGGGCAATCGGGTGGAGAAGGGCAGGAGGGTCAAGAGGGCGGCGGGCAACAGATGGAAGATCTCGCCGATAGTCTGCGCCAGCAGCAGGAGCTCTCGGATCAAACCTTCCGTGATTTGCAAGGCCAAACCCCCGGCGATCAGCTCGGCGGCGGTGGAGCCGAGGGAGGCAATGACGCTGGCGAAGAGGGGCGATTCTCCCAAGACAGTTTAGCCGAGCAGCAAAAACAATTGGAACGTGAAGTCGAACGGCAAAGGGGCAATTTGCCCGGTGCGGGCACTGAAGCGGGGCAAGCGGCCCGCCGGGCGCTGGATGAGGCCGCTGAGGCCATGGATCAGGCCGCTGAAGATTTGCGCGCCGGAGATCTTCCGGGCGCATTGGACAATCAATCGGAGGCCATCGACGCGCTGCGTGATGGCATGCGCCGTTTGGGCGAAACACTGGATGAGCAGGCCGCGCCCGGACAGGGGGCCACCCCCAATGACCGCCGCGCCGAGGGGCAATCGCAAAGCCCATCCACGCGTGATCCTCTGGGTCGGGATGTTGGGGGCAATGGCCAATTGGGTGCTGGCGAGCAGATGGTGCCGCAAGAAGAATTGCGTCTGCGCTCACAAGAACTGATGGAAGAAATTCGTCGCCGGGCCGGGTCGCTCGAACGTCCCAAAGAGGAGCGCAATTATCTCCAACGGCTGCTGGATCGCTTTTAATTGGCGGCGGCCCAAAAGGCGGCGGCGCTCTTAAAGGCTGAAAGTCATACGATAGTCCAAAATGGCCTGTAAGCCATGCTGAAGCCACTGGCGCATATCATCGACCCAAAACACATAGGCGTTAATCCGATCTGTTTGGCTGGGAAAATTTTCGGTGATTTGCGGTGCAAAGATATATATCGCGGTCAACACGGCCAAAATCAAAAACGCCGCGACTGTGCCGCGTTGCCGGCTGTCGAGCGGTGCAACTTCCTCTGGTGCTTTGCTTGGCATCACAGGCTTTGTCAGGGGCGCTGCATCGTCAGTTGCGCTGACGAGTGAGGAAATTTTGACCGTATCAATCGGCGGTAAATTCTTAGAAGTCGGCGCGGCCGTTGGTTGTGGGCGCGGCTCTATCAGCGGCTTGGCTGGGGGCGACGGTCTGTCCAGCCCTCGCGTTGCAGGGGCTTGCTCAGGCTCTGTGTCATGGGCCACGCGCTTTTCGGCCTTGCGCGCCTCCATCTCACGCTGCACCTCTTGTTGTAGGATGCTGCTGACTTTGGGATCAATCGTGGTGCGCTCGGGTGGCGGGGTGTTGGCTGGAACAAACCAAGTCTCTTGGCAACCAGAGCATTGCACGTCCCGTCCCTCTGCGGGAATTACATCGTCGGGGATTTCATATTCCGCATCGCATTTTGGGCAGAGTAAACGCACCGAGGCCTCGATTCTATTTCGTGTCCAGGATGTAGACGATATCGATACGATAACGCTACAGCCGACGTGCTTAAAATACCACCGTTTATGCGTCACCTGCAGATTCCTGCCGATGTCACGAGACGGGTTTTCACACGGCGGTAAATACGCCCAATGACGCTGGTTTTGCAACGCGTTTGCTCCTATACCAAGTGCAAGAAACCGATAAGGAGCCGTTATGGCCTATGCAGTGCAATGGATTCGCTCTTTGCTGTTCAATATTCAGATGTATGTGGCAATGGTCATCGTGGCCATCGTCTTTCTGATTCCCATGATCTTCAGCCAAAAAGGCGCCTCGCTTGCGGCCAATATCTATTGCTGGTGGGTGGTATGGTCAGCCCGTTGGATGATCGGGCTCAAAGTCCAAGTGCGCGGCACTGTTCCAACAGGTGAAGTTTTGATTGCCGCCAAACACCAATCCTTTTTCGATATCATTGTGATTTTCAACTGCCTGGAGCGGTCGAAGTTCATTATGAAGCGACAACTGCTGTTTACGCCCATTGTTGGCCAATACGCCTATCGTTTGGGATGCATTCCTGTGAATCGTGGCAAGGGAGCGGCTGCCATACGCAAAATGCTTGCCGATGTTGCCTCCGGCCGCGTGGCGCCAGGGCAATTGGTGATCTACCCGCAAGGCACGCGCGTCGCGCCAGGCGATAAGAAAGTCTATAAGATGGGCTCGGGTGTTTTGTATCGCGAATTGCAACAAGATTGCGTGCCGGTGGCTTTAAATACCGGGATTTTCTGGCCAAAACGCAGTATTTACCGCAAGCCGGGCATCGCCACCGTCGAGTTTATGGAACCGATTCCTAAGGGCAAACCTGTGGCAGAGTTCATGGAATTGATGGAAGCGGCTGTGGAAGGGCGCTCACGCGAATTGATGGCCGAAGTGGGGTTCTACGAGTGAGGCTGCGCCACGGGTTGGCGATGAACCCGAGGCTAAATTCTAAGACATAGAAGGTTCAAATTGGACATGGCGTAGCATCCTCAGATGCAGTTCATGGTGTGCAAATCAACGTCGCGGATGATGTGTGAAAGGCGGGGCAAGCTGGCTCTGCGTGACGGGTTTTGCGGAAATTCGTTGACGTGAGTTTTGCCTTGAAATCGGGTGTCCTGGCTTCTACGGTTTCACATCATACACCACAAGGAGCGTAAAATGCACTTTGGATACAGCATTATATATGTTGCAAGTGTTCCTGAAACCCTGGCCTTCTATGACAAGGCGTTTGGATTGCAAACGGGTTTCCTCCATGAAAGTGAACTTTATGGAGAGCTCAAAACCGGTGCCACAACCCTGGCTTTTGCGGCCGATGAAATGGCAAAGGTGAATGGCTTGTCTATGCGCCCCAATCGCGCTGATGAGAGACCAGCGGGCTATGAGATTGCCTTGGTCACGGATGACCCGCAAAGCGCTTTTGCCAAGGCCGTGAGTGCCGGCGCTGTGGCTGTGACCGCACCGCAAGCAAAGCCGTGGGGGCAAATTGTAGGTTATCTGCGCGATAATAATGGGTGTCTTGTCGAAATTTGTTCGCCGGTCGGGGGATGACAGATGCTGCCTTCGAAATTTCAAAGCAACTGGGGGTGCCATGAGTGATCGGATTTTAAATTTGGCGCAGCTTGAGGCGCTTTATGACGAGCCTTCGCGCAACAGCTTGGTCAAAGTTGCGCGACATATCACGCCGGAATATGGCGCTTGGATTGGGGCCGCGCGGTTTTGTGTATTGAGCACAGTGGGCCCTGACGGCACCGATGGCAGCCCGCGCGGGGATGAGGATCCAGTTGTGCATATCCAAGATCCGCAGACCCTCCTTATGCCCGATTGGCGCGGAAATAACCGTTTGGATTCCCTGCGCAATATCGTCGAAGATGGCCGGGTGTCTCTCATGTTCATGGTGCCCGGAAATTCGAATGTGGTACGCGTCAATGGCGATGCGCATCTTTCGGTGTCGGCGGCGCATCTTGCGAGGTTTGAGCGCAATGGCCAGCACCCACGCAGCCTGGTCGTGATATCCGTATCGGAGGTTTACAGCCAATGCGCCCGGGCGATCTTGCGGTCGGGGCTTTGGCAGGGGCAGGCTGCGCCTGATCTGCCGAGCATGGGCGATATTTTGCAAGCTCAAACTGCCGCAGAGGCCGAGCAGTCGGCACGCATCGACAGTGCGACCTATGAAAAAGACTGGCAGGCCCGGGTGACAAAATCCATGTGGTGAGCTGGGGTCGGGCCTTAGCTTGCCAAACCCTTGGTGCCCATATCGAGGAATTTTTGCCGCCGATCTTTCATCAAACTGTCTGGCTTTTTCTTGCCAAGCTCGTCGAGCAATTTGGCCAAAGTCTGTCCAACCGCTTGCATGGTGGATTTCGGGTCGCGATGCGCGCCGCCCTTTGGCTCTGCAATGATTTGATCGCAAATGCCTAATGTCGTGAGGTCCTGCGCTGTGAGACGCAGCGCCTCAGCCGCTTCGCGCATTTTTTCCGCGTCTTTCCAAAGGATGGAAGCGCAGCCCTCCGGGCTGATGACCGAGTAAATCGAATGCTCAAGCATCACCAAACGGTTGGCCGTGGCAAAGGCGACCGCCCCACCTGATCCGCCTTCGCCAATAATGACAGAGATCAGAGGCACTGTCAGCTGCAAGCATTTTTCTGTTGATCGGGCAATAGCTTCGGATTGACCGCGCTCTTCTGCGCCCTTGCCGGGAAAGGCGCCGGGGGTATCGACCAGGGAGATGACGGGCAGGCCAAACCGATTGGCCAGATCCATCAAGCGGATGGCTTTGCGATAGCCTTCTGGCCGCGCCATGCCAAAATTGCGGGCGATGCGCGATTTGGTATCATGCCCTTTTTCATGACCGATGACCACAACAGGGCGGTCACCCAAACGGGCCAACCCGCCCATGATGGAATGATCATCGGCAAAATTACGATCCCCGGCCAGCGGGGTGTATTCTTGGAACAGCTCTTGAATATAATCTTTACAATGGGGCCGATCAGGATGGCGCGCCACCTGGCATTTGCGCCAAGGGGTGAGCTTGGCATAAAGCTCATCGAGCAAGGCACGCGCTTTTTTGTCCAGCGCTTTGGCCTCAGCTTCAATGTCCATATCCTCATTATCACGGCCCATAGCGCGCAGCTCTTCAGCCTTGCCTTCGATCTCTGCTAAGGGGCGTTCAAATTCAAGATAGTTGGTCATGTCTGGCCTCAAAATGACGATTTGAAACCTATATGACCCCGGTGGCACCAAAGTGCAACAGAACTGCGTCAGATCGGCAAGTTTTGCCCGACCGCTGCCCTTTAGGCGCTGTTGATCATTTCATATTGTCGAACAATCACTTCGGCTTGTTTGATGGAGGCGATATCGACCAAACGGCCTTTATAGACCGTGGCACCTTCGCCGTTTTCTTTGGCCTGTTGCATGGCAGCGAGAATGTCGCGGGCCTCGGCAACAGCGTCTTCAGAGGGGGTGAAAACCTCATTGGCCAGTGCGATTTGCTTGGGATGGATCGCCCATTTGCCAACCATGCCAAGGGTGGCGGAACGGCGGGCCTGGGCGCGGAAACCCGCGTCATCGCTGAAATCGCCAAAGGGTCCATCAACCGGCAAAACCCCATGGGTGCGACAGGCCGCGACGATAGCCGCCTGGGCCCAGTGCCAAGGATCTGACCAATGTTTGCTCTCGCCATGCTGCATATAGTAATTCTCTTGCGTGCCACCGATGCCAGTGGTCTGCATGCCCATAGAGGCCGCAAAATCAGCCGCGCCCAAGGACATGGCCACAAGCCGCGGTGAGCTGGCGGCAATCTCTTCGACATGGGCCAGACCTGCGGCGCTTTCGATAATGACTTCAAAGGTGATGGGCTTGCGGCGTCCCTTGGCTGTTTCAATGGCTGTGGCCAAGGCATCGACGGCGTAGACATCAGCGGCACAGCCAACCTTTGGGATCATGATTTGATCAAGCCGGTCTGAGGCGCGCTCCAAAAGATCCACAACGTCGCGGTACCAATAGGGGGTGTCGAGACCGTTAATTCGTACCGAGAGGGTCTTGCTGCCCCAATCAACGTCATGGGTCGCTTGAATGATGTTTTCGCGTGCGCTGTCTTTGTCGCTGGGCGCCACGCTGTCTTCGAGATCAAGATTGATCACATCTGCTGCACTGGCTGCCATTTTTTCAAACAGAGCGACGCGCGAACCGGGGCCGAACAATTGGCAGCGATTGGGGCGCGCGACAGGGGTGGGTTGCAAACGAAACGACATATTGGACCTCGAGTAAGGAAATTTCAAGATTGGTTGGCTTTGCAATATAATCTTGCGCAGGCAGTCGCAAGCGCAATTCTGTCACCCGGAGCACGGGGATGATTCTGCGACGAATGCTGGCTGGATCGAGAGGAAGAACCAGTAAAAAATATAATCCGCATTAATATTCTAACAATATACTAATTTATCGAATATAAATCCATCAAACAGTAATTTCCTGCCCAACAATGGGTGAAATTTCGCGATATGTGACGTAGATTGCGCGTAACAGCACTAGGAGATTGCCATGATCAAGACCCCCTATCTATTGTTCCTCGGCGATGCGCCAGATCAGCTCGCCGCCAAAGTTGCCATCGGCATTAAAGATTGGCGCCCTGAGAATGCTGTGGCGCAGTTCCGCATGTCGGGATGCGGCGCGGATCTTGGGATTGCTGACATGTCGTTGCAAGAGGCAAAACACGCGGGGGCCAAGACTTTGGTCATCGGCGTGGCCAATCGTGGCGGGGTGATTTCGGAGGCATGGAAAACCGTTCTGAAAGAGGCTCTGGCGATGGGCTATGATCTTGCGTCGGGCCTGCATAATTTGCTGCGCGATGAAGCCGATTTGGTGGCAACAGCCGCGAAATATGGCGGTCAGCTGCATGATGTGCGCGTGCCCTCTGTGCAATATCCCATCGCCAATGGCAAAAAGCGAAGCGGCAAGCGGTGCTTGACCGTGGGGACGGATTGCTCTGTGGGCAAGATGTATACGGCGATGGCAATGGATGCGGAGATGCGTCAGCGGGGGTTGAAATCCACCTTCCGCGCAACGGGACAGACGGGGATTTTGATCACCGGGGGCGGTGTGCCTTTGGATGCGGTGATTGCCGATTTCATGGCGGGGTCGGTGGAGTATTTAACACCAGATAATGACGCCGATCATTGGGATCACATCGAAGGGCAGGGCAGCCTGTTTCACGTGTCTTATTCGGGCGTGACCATGGCACTCATTCATGGCGGTCAACCTGACGCGCTGATTTTGGGCCATGAGCCCACGCGCAGCCATATGCGCGGCTTGCCGGACTATCAGCAGCCCAGCTTGGAAGAGCTGCGCGATATGGCTTTGGCTCTGGCGCGGGTGGCCAATCCCGCGTGCCAGGTTGTGGGGATATCGGTCAATACCCAGCATATGTCTGAGGCCGAAGCCAAAAGTTACTTGGCGGAAGTGGAAGAGCGTATGGGGCTTCCAACTGTGGATCCCATTCGCATCGGATCCGGCCGCCTGGTCGATGCGTTGATGGCGCTTTGATCCAAAGGAGCGGCGCCTGTCGGCGCCGCACAACTCTATGCCTGTCGCGCGGCGTCGCCGCTTGACAGGCCTGGGCTGCCGCGACAGCCTACGCGGCAAAGGACATAAGGATGGGTATGCGGATCACGGTTCAGCCAGAGACGTTTCAATTGGCGCAGGTTTTTACAATTTCGCGGGGCTCGCGCAGTCAGGCAGAGGTCTTGACCGTTCGGATTGAGAGGGATGGGGTTATTGGCTGGGGCGAATGTGTGCCCTATGCGCGCTATGGCGAGAGCCTGGCTTCGGTGACTGCGCAGATCAACGCGCTGGGCCATATATCGCATGAGGAGCTGGGCGAGGCCCTGCCTGCGGGTGCGGCGCGCAACGCGGTTGATTGTGCTTTTTGGGATTTAGAGGCCAAGACCAGCGGTGTTTCGGTGGCACAGCGCGTTGGCTTGCAAGATCTTCAGCCTCAAATTACCGCCTATACCCTGTCTTTGGACAGTCCGGAGGCCATGGAGCGTCAAGCCAGGCTCAATGCGCATCGGCCTTTGCTGAAAATCAAGCTGGGAACGCCTGATGATATGCCTCGGCTTGAGGCGGTGCGGCGCGGCGCGCCCAAGGCACGGATCATTGTGGACGCCAATGAAGGATGGAGCGCCGAGGTGTACTCAGATCTCGCGCCGCATTTGCTGCGCCTTGGGGTCGAATTGGTCGAACAGCCTTTGCCAGCATCAGAAGATGACGCGCTTTTGGGCCTTGAGCGCCCATTGCCGATTTGTGCCGATGAGAGCTGCCATGATCGGAGCTCTTTGCCGCATATGCGTGGGAAGTATGATTATGCCAATATCAAATTGGATAAGACAGGCGGCTTGACCGAAGCCCTTGCCCTGCGCGATGCGGCGTTGGAGGCGGGTTTTGGTTTGATGGTGGGGTGTATGGTCGGCAGTTCGCTGGCGATGGCTCCAGCAGTGCTTTTGGCGCAGGCCGCGCAGTTCACCGATCTTGACGGGCCGCTGCTTTTGGCCGAAGACCGAGATCACGCTTTGAAATTTGACGCAGACGGTGTGCATCCGCCCGTCGCAGCCTTGTGGGGATAGACCAATGACACGCACCGTATATGTAAACGGCAAGTATTTGCCGGAAAATGAAGCGACGGTTTCAATTTTCGATCGAGGCTTTCTGTTCGCCGATGGCGTCTATGAGGTGACGTCGGTTTTGGATGGGAAGCTTATTGATTTTGATGGCCATGCGCGGCGTTTGGCGCGTTCACTGGGCGAGCTGGGCATGCGCAATCCGATTGCGACCGAAGATTTGCTTGAGGTGCACCGGGAGTTGGTCCGAGCGAACGGCATCGTTGAGGGGCTGATCTATTTGCAGATCACCCGCGGCGCGGCTGCTGATCGCGATTTTGCCTATCCCAGTGAAGACACGCCGCCGACCATCGTGTTGTTCACACAAAATAAACCAGGTCTTGCGGACAGCCCGATGGCGAAGACAGGCATTAAGGTGATCTCTATTGAGGACCAGCGCTGGGCCCGCCGGGACATCAAGACCGTGCAATTGCTCTATCCTTCCATGGGCAAGATGATGGCCAAGGCGGCCGGCTGTGATGATGCTTGGATGGTTGAGGATGGTGCTGTCACAGAAGGCACCTCGAACAACGCCTATATCGTTAAAGGTGGCAAGATCATCACTCGGCATTTGTCGAATGACATTTTGCATGGCATCACCCGTGCCGCCGTGTTGCGCTTTGCCCGTGAAGCGCAAATGGAAGTGGAAGAGCGCGCCTTCACAGTGGCGGAAGCGCAGGATGCAGATGAGGCCTTTTTTACATCGGCTTCGGCCTTTGTGATGCCTGTGGTTGAGCTGGATGGCGCGGCGATTGGGACCGGTGCACCGGGGCCTGTGGCGACACGGTTGCGGGAAATCTATCTTGATGAGTCGCGCAAAGTGGCAATTTAATCGCATATCCTAGATGCCCGATGGTGGTGCGCCGGCTTTCTCTTGCTCGAATCTATGAAATACAGTTTGTTTGCCGAGCAAGGGTATTGTTGTGGCTTTCAGAACGAAAATTGGATTAATCGCGTTTTGCGTGGGATTGAGCGCTTTGGGATGGTTGGCCTACTCCAGTTGGCTGAACCGCATTGAGGCGCGCATTGCCCAACGGGTCACGCTAGACGGGCTTGAGCTGGACCACCCGTTGCAAATTTCGGTCAATGGTCGCGTGGTTACAGTGTCAGGATGGGTCAATTCTGAGGCAGAGCGTGCCCGGGTGTTGCGTCATTTGCACCCCCATGGGCCAGATATCACTGTGGCAAATCGCATGTCCGTGTTGGCGGAGGCCCGCCCCTATGTGACACAAATCATCCGCGATGCGCAGGGGCTGCGGGTATCAGGCTATGCCCCCAGCCAAGCGGCGCTTGCAGCGGTCGCGGCGCAGGTTGGGGCAGGCGCCGCCGATTTGCAATTGGCCTCTGGCATATCCCAAGCGCGGTGGCGGGAAGCCATGGAAAGCGCCATCAAAAGCCTTTCGCATTTGCAATCTGCCAGATTACGGCTTGAAGACAGCCAGTTGCATTTGACCGCAACGGCGCGCTTGCCCGATGATGCGCAAGCGGCGCGTGCGGCTTTGCCGGCGGGATATGACAGCCAAGTGGAGATTGAGGTTCTTGACGACGGACAGCCCTTTGCGCTGTCGGTGCAGCTCTCACAGGGCCAGCTCACGGCCATGGGAAAATTTCCGACGGGCGTATTGCCGCAAATTGTACCGGAAGACATCGGCAGGCCAGCGCGAGCGTTGCACGTTGAACAGGCGAGAATTGACGACGCCGACGGTCGGTTTACCCAAGCCCTGCGGGCCGCTTTGAGGGCCATGGCACAGGTGCAATCAGGCCGGCTTGAGGTGTCAAAGGAGAGAATTGAGATCACGGGCCTGGTCAACCGTGCGGGGCTATTGCGCGCTGAGCGCGCCTTGCGGAAAAGACCTGCGAACACTGAGCTGATGCGCCGCCTGGAAATTTACGATGACGGCCAGCCGTTCTACCTCTTGGCGGAATTTGACGGCGCCGAAGTTCAGTTTCGCGGTAAGATCCCCTATGGGGTGAAGCTCTCTGCTTTGGCCACACGCTTTGAGGCACAGCGCTCCGAAAATTTGGTGCAGGCGGAGATCACGGACGGCGCGCGCGATTGGACAGGGGCTTTGGTTGCGGGTCTGGCTGGTTTGCGTGAGATGCAACATGGCCGTTTGATGGTGGCGCCCGGATCGCTTCACCTGTCGGGCACCGTAACCACGCCTGAAATACAGGCAAAAATCGAGGCACATTTGGCGCAAAAGCCAGCGGAATTTTTGCTCACGCGCCGGTTTGATCTGGTGGATGATGGCACGCCGCCGGATTTCACACTTGCCTATGATGCCCAAAGCGGCGCACGCCTGTCCGGGAAATTGCCCAAGGGTTTGGATGCCGCGCAGATTACTCAGATTTTGCAGCTGCCCTATATTGAGGATACGGCCCAGGTGGGTTTGATCGGCCGGGCGGATTTTACGCGGCAGGTCTTGAGAGTTTTGGCGGATTGGCTGCGGCACTTTGAGCAGTTTGAGTTCCAGTATTCTGCAGGGCAGCTGGCCCTAAAGGGTGTGGCTGCGCCGGGTGTGGCAGCTGAGGACTTGACTGCAGCTTTGTCCTCGCGGTTTGTGATTGCCACTGAAATCTCGGAGGCTGGGCCGAGCGCGGATATCGGCGCAGAGCGCATTCATGCCCGAAGCGGGCTTTTGGAGCGCCGAGTGCCTGAGGCCTGGGTGCCGGTCTATAGTTTTGAGCCGACAGCCGCGCGGTGCAGCGCTGCCACATCGACTATTTTGGAGCAGGAACACCTCAGCTTTGGGGAGGGTCTTGCGCGCTTTGATGTCAGCGCCGCGCCCGCATTGGCGCATTTGGCCGGATTGATTGGTCATTGTTTGCGAAACTCTGCGCTGCGTGTCGACGCGGTCGATCATAGTTTTTCGATGCAAAGCGAGGCGGAGAATGACCAACTCAGCCGGGCACGGGCCAGGTCTTTGGTCGCGGCATTAACCGCGCTCGGCCTGACCAAAGAGCGCATTCGTCCCAAGGGATTCGGAGATCGCAGGCCGCATGATACGCAACAGCTGTCCTTTGCGCAGCCTGCGGACCGCATTGAATTCATTTGGGACGAGCAGCCATGAAACGATCACAGGGGGCGCGCGCGCATGTTTGAAGGTTGGATGTTTCTTGTGACCGAAATTTGGGTCCTGCTTGTGTTGGCGGGTCTGTTGGGGTTGTTTTGTGGCTGGATCATCTGGGGATTTGGCAAAAAAGGCAGGGCGCTTAACCCAGAGGATGCTGCCGTCGCAGGTAAAACCCTCCCGCCTTTGGAGCCCGAAGCGGAGCCGGGCCCGCCTGCCTTACCGCCGGCCTTTGATTTAGACAATACACCCGATGATCTGCGGCGGATTAGAGGTATTGGTCCAAAAATCGAGGCGCAATGTCATCGGCTCGGCATTTATTCCTACGCGCAAATTGCCGCTTGGACTGCTGAAGATATTGCCCATATTGATGCACAGCTGCGTGGATTTGAAGGCCGGGCCAGCCGAGACGATTGGGTGTCTGAGGCAAAAGCCTTGATGGTTGAGAAAGGCCAGTCTCAGTCCTAGTCGTGGCTCTTGGCAAATTTTGCCTGGGCTTCTGGGCTGGCTTCGGTTTGATGCGCGTCTTTCCAGCGCTCAAACGGCATACCGTAGAAAGTTTCGCGCGCCTCTGCTTTGCTCATTTCAACACCAGCCTCTTGTGCCGCTTCCTGATACCAACGCGACAGGCAATTGCGGCAAAATCCTGTAAGATTCATCATATCAATGTTCTGCACATCCGGGCGGTCTTGGATGAGATGTTGCTGCAGGCGGCGGAAGGCGGCGGCTTCAAGTTCTAATTTTAATTGCGCGTCCATAGGGGTCATCCTTGTGATGGGGGGTACGATTGCACCTCAGCCAGGGCCGATTGTAGGAGGGGCGCCAAAAGCGCGGCCCAAACTTCTTGGTCCTTGGAAGTTTCGATTAAATCATTTCTGACTTCAATCAAGATATTGAGCCGTCCCTGACGCAGGGCGTGGCGATCGATGCTGTCGCCGGGCAAATGCCCATCATAGGGTTCATTGATGCCAACGGTCAGATCTCCACGCGCTTGCAATCGTGCGATAACCGGATCGGCCAGGCGGCGGTCGTCGGCAAAGAGGATGCCGATGTCCCAAGGCCGTTTTGGCCGGCCGACAAGCTGCGGCGTGAAGGAGTGAATGGCAACAATGGCAGGGTCGGATGCAGCGAGCTTCGCATAGGCCGCATGATAGGGGCGGTGATAGGCCTCGAGCCGGCGCGTAATTTCAACCGCATCGGCGTTGCGATTTGCAGGAATTAGGCTGCCGTCATAGAGCTTCATGAGCAATGTAGGATCATCTTCTCCACGGTTGGGATCAATCACCAAGCGGGAGAAATTGCTGCATAAGACGGGCGCTTTTAGGTGCCTTCCCAGCGCAAGGCTAAGCCCTTTGGCCCCCACGTCGTAAGCAATATGGCGGTTCATATCATCGGCCGGCAATCCCAGGCTGCCGTTGTTTATCTCCGGCGGCACGCGATTGGCTGCGTGATCACATGTAATAAGCCATGGCCCTTTATGTTCGGGTCCTGTAATGGAAAATGGGTATTCGTCGCTCATGCCCCCTCTTAGCTGAGTTGCACAGGGATGTGAATTGGGGCATTAGGGGCTCAACATGATAGCGGTAACATAAAAGAGTTCTTTGCATGAAACGTGATAGAAACGTAAAAATCGTCGCCACACTGGGTCCGGCGTCAAATGATTATGACATGATCCGGGCTTTACACGAGGCGGGTGCAGATGTGTTTCGTCTGAATATGTCCCATGGGGATCATTCGGAAATTGCCGCACGCCATGCGATCATTCGGCAGGTTGAGAAAGATCTGAACAGTCCAATCGCGATCTTGGCTGATCTGCAAGGACCAAAGCTGCGGGTTGGAACCTTTGAAAAGGGCGAAGAAGATTTGCTCACCGGCGCAGCTTTTCGTTTAGACCTGCAAGATCTTCCGGGTGATATCAATCGCGTGACCCTCCCGCATCCTGAGATTTTTCAGGCGTTGGAGCCGGGTGCACGGCTCTTGGTCAATGATGGCAAGATTCGCCTGAAGGTGCAAAGCTGTGGCCCTGATTTTGCGGAATGTGTGGTCGAAGCTGGCGGCATGATTTCAAACCGCAAGGGTGTGAACGTGCCGGATGTGGTTTTGCCGCTCAAAGCCCTTTCTGCCAAGGATAGGGCAGATCTGGAGTTTGCCTGCAACTTGGGCGTCGATTGGCTGGCGCTGTCCTTTGTGCAGCGCCCTGAAGATGTCTATGAGGCGCGTGCTTTGGCCAATGGTCGGGCTGCTGTTTTGTCGAAGATTGAAAAACCTGCGGCAGTGACGGCCTTTGATGAGATTTTGCGCGTTAGCGACGGGATCATGGTAGCGCGCGGCGATCTGGGGGTCGAGCTTCCGGTGCAGGCGGTTCCGCCTATTCAAAAACAATTGGTGCGCAAATGCCGGGCGGCTGCAAAGCCCGTGATCGTCGCCACGCAGATGCTGGAAAGTATGATCGAAAGTCCCATGCCGACCCGCGCTGAGGTCAGCGATGTTGCCAATTCGATCTATGAAGGCACAGACGCGATCATGCTTTCGGCGGAATCGGCTGCCGGTCTATTTCCCATTGAAGCGGTCACCACGATGAACAATGTGGCCATCGAGGTCGAGCGTGACCCAACCTATACGGCGATTTTAGAGGCCAGCCGGAGTGTGCAGGGCAAATCTGTGGCCGATAGCATTGTGGCGGCTGCGCGGGAAATTGCCGAAACCACGGATGTTAAAGCGATTGCATGCTTTACCTCGTCAGGCACAACTGCCAGTTTAACCGCGCGGGAACGTCCACGGGTGCCGATCATCGCTTTAACGGCAAATATCAGTACCGCGCGGCGTTTGAGCCTGACCTGGGGCACGAATTGCGTGATCACCGGGCCGGTAGATCGCTTTAAGACGGCGGTTGTGGCGGCCGTACGGGCCGCAGTCAGCCAAGGTTTTGCCGAAGAGAGCGATCAAATCACCGTGACAGCTGGGGTTCCGTTTAACCAAGCTGGCACAACGAATATTCTGCGCGTTGCGCCTTGTGAGGAGCGGTTGATCTTCCGATCTGAACCGGACAGCTAATGGATTCAAATTTGGCTTTAATGATCGCCGGTGGCATTATTTTATCCATATTTGGTGTCATTAGTGCGCTCAATGCGTCGATTGAGGACCGCTCGGCACGTTTGGGGCAGGGTCTGTTTATTCTGGGGGTCGGGATGGTGGCTGGGTCATGGATCATGGCGCCCGATGGCCTGACACTTTCTGATATTCCGCAGGCCTTTTTGATCGCTTTGGTGGCTTTGGTGAAATAGCATTTACCGCTTGCTCTTGCAGGCATTCGCGCCTAAAAGCCAAGCTCTATCGCGGGACCGGCCAAAAGTGGCATGCCGAGTCGCGCGCTCACGTTCTAAAATAGGAGATCGAAATGCCCAAAATGAAGACCAAGTCGAGCGCAAAAAAGCGCTTCAAGGTGTCAGCGACCGGTAAGGTCATGGCGGCACAAGCTGGCAAACGCCACGGTATGATCAAACGTACTCGTAAATTCATTCGTGACGCCCGCGGCACGACCACTCTGTCTGCTCCTGACGCGAAGATCGTCAAGAGCTACATGCCCTACGACCGTTAAGGAGGTTCACAGAGATGTCACGTGTTAAAGGTGGGACAGTAACCCACGCCCGTCACAAGAAAATCATTAAAGCTGCCAAAGGCTATTCTGGCCGCCGGAAGAATCTGTTCAAAACAGCGACCCAGGCCGTCGATAAGGCCAACCAATACGCCACGCGCGACCGGAAGGCCCGCAAGCGTAATTTCCGGAGCCTGTGGATCCAGCGTATCAATGCAGCATGCCGGAGCCATGATGAGACTTTGTCTTACAGCCGTTTCATCAACGGTCTGTCCTTGGCAGGTATCGAAGTGGATCGCAAAGTTTTGGCTGATCTGGCCGTACACGAACCTGACGCTTTTGGCGCAATCGTGACCAAAGCGCAGGCTGCGCTGGCTTAAACCAGCCTTCAAAAGAATTTGGATGCAGCCTCGGAGTGGCTCCGGGGCTGTTTTCGTTTTTACTCCGGCGGTGCCAGTCGGTTAGATTACTTTACTAAAATTTTTGACAACTGCGTCCCGGAGGGTTAACCTCTTATATATTTTATAGATTTATTTTGTCACCCATCAGGCTGTGACGCTAATTTTATTCAGAATTTGGATTTCCTATGGTTCGTTTTATTTCAGCTCCTATTTTATACTGCATGATTTCTACGGTGCTTGTTCCAATCGGTGCCGAAGCTCAAGACTTTAAGCGTTCACTCTGGCTGCACAGTGCATTGGCCCAAGCGACTGAGACTCGACAGGCGCCGTTCACCGTGTCGCTTGCCCCTGGTCTCAATAGTGTGATCGGCAATGCGGCAATGGCCGGCATTGGGTTGTCTGTGGTGGGCGCCCTTGCTCTGGGCCAAACGGATCAAGTCTCGGGCGCTGGGGGAAGCCTGTCGCAAAACGCGCTTCCCACGGGCGATTACCGCGACACGACGCAAGGGGTCTATGGCACCGAATACCGCTACAATGCCAATTTGGCGCAATTAAATGTATTGCCGCTCAACAATTATGGTTATGACGGAACCGAAATCAATGTCGCGGTGGTGGATTCTGGTATCGACGCCAGTCACCCTGAATTTCTGAATTCGACGATCCGTGGCTATGATTTTTCCAATAGCGCAACTGGCTATGGTGGCGATCCAAATGGGCATGGAACGCATGTGGCGTCGATTATTGCCGGTGATGCGGATGGTACCGGAATGCGCGGGGTGGCCTATGATGCCACTCTTTATTCTTATCGGGTAAATGCAGATGGGGACGGAACTTTTGAAGCGCTCAACACCGATTCTCAACTTGCTGCGGTCGCGCGCCGCCATATCACGGACAATATTCAAGTCTCAAACAACAGCTGGGGCTCTGCAACACCTGTGACGGCGAATACGACCAGCCAAGTGCGCAGCATTTATAGTCGTAGTATTTCGGCTTTTGCTGATGCGCAGGCGGCTGGCACGCTCTTCGTTTTTGCGGCGGGCAATTCTGGCAATTCTGAGGTATCCGAAGAAGCAGGGTTGCCTTATCACGCGCCTGAACTTGTTGATGCTTGGCTTGTGGTTGTTGCATCAGATGAGAATGGAGTAGAAACCGCATTCACCAATCGCTGCGGCGTGGCGGCGGCGTTTTGTGTGACGGCTCCGGGCAATCAAGTTCTGGCGGCTGATGCGGGAACCACTGGCTATGTCTCCTTGAGTGGCACCTCGATGGCCGCGCCTTTCGTCAGCGGACTTGCGGCCGCTTTGATGGAAAAATTTCCAAACCTCACCCCAGCACAAATTGCCACACGGATCAAAACCACCGCCTCTCTTGCGCCTCTTACGGGTGCTTTGGGCGAGACATTGGCGAATGACGGGACCGCCGCTATGGAGGCAATTTTCGGTCACGGTTTGGTAGATTCTGGCGCCGCCGCCGCTCAGATTGGCAATTTAACCTATGCTTTGGGACCTGACGTGAGCCGGGGTCAGGACTTGAGCCAATCAAAACTAGCGCTCCCGGCCGGCGTGGGGCGCGATCTGGCCAAACAAATCATGGCCGATGATTTTGTAGTGTTTGATTCCTTCGATAATGCCATGTTCACCGTTTCAGGATCCCAGGTCTTTGAAGCAGCGGCTGTGGGCTTTGTGCCGAGCTACGGTGCAGGTTCCGCAACAATTGATGCGATAGGTGGCAGCGTTAAGGCCCGTCGTGCCTTACAGAGCCAGCCAAAAGAACAGTTGATTTTCAGCTTTTTGCAGCAGGGAGATACTCCAATCACTGCGGATTATTGGCAGGGGATGGCGGCTTTATTCGCGCCGCAACCCTTCGTGGTGCCGGCCGCTAAGCTGCGCATGAGTTGGGAGAGCCGCCAGGGTTCCATGTCATCTTTGATGCCGTTTTTATCTTTTGGCAGCGGCGCTTTAGGGCAAGGGTCGGATCGATCTCTTGAGATTGGTTTGGCAAGTAAGGTTCGGCTTGGCGGGGCGATAGATCTGATCTCTTCGATTTCAGTTGGCGAGCAGGCGATTAATTTCGGTCTGGACGATCAAAGCGATCTTATCGGGCTTGTGAAAGCTGAATTCGGGGTGAACGCAACTCTCAACGCGGCCAATCGATTTTTCTTGCGCTATGAACAAAGCCGATATTCGGACAGGGCGGCCACTGAGTCTGACTTTGGCATGTCCGCGGCGCGGGCAGACAGTTGGATGATGGGTGTCGAAACGCAGCTACCAGACGCGGATTTAACGGTGGGTGTACGAAATGACTACGCATTGTCACAGGGGACCGTGTCGCTCATGACGCCAGCCAGCATGTTGAAAGATGGGACAATTCTATATGATCATAAATCATATGGCCTTGACCGATCTGTGCGGCTGCGCCCCTTCGTGGCGGTGCAGCATGACACATACGGCGGGACGCTGAATTTTGGGGCACGTTTTGGCTCTTGGGACAGGTCAGATTTGGAGGGGGTCGAATTAAGCTTTTCGCGTCAATTTTAACGTCTGCCTTTTTGCTCAATTGCAGCGCAGATCCGCAAGCCAATGATTTTGGCTTTGTGGAATGGACTATCACATCTGATTTTCTTCCTGAGGGACAACGTCTGACCGCAGAGCAAGTGCGGGATGTGCAGGATCGCATGGATTTGCCCATCTCGGGAGAACCCACGTTCTACGCCAGCAATATTCTTGGCAACGCCGCTGTGGAAGGTGAATTGACGATTGAGCACTTGGACGCCAAGGGCGCAGAGGTCATTGTGACCTACAAACAGGGCTCGGGAATGGGGGCCACGGTGCTCAACCAACGTCTGATCATGCTGAACGTGCCGAAGGATGTGTCGGTTAAAAGCTTCAAAATCATCTATCCCGAGCCGCTTGCTGTCAAAAAAACTATGCGAAGAAAATGACGCTAAGATTTCCCGAAGCGCCCGCAATACTCCAAAGGTCACTGCATATTTTGCCCTTCAACCTTTCCTCAGGGCGCTGTGCTTTCCAGGGCTCTTGATGTTGGAGATCGCGCCTTACGGCGCTTTTACCCTTGGCGGGTCGCTCGAATTCCATCATACGACGGTGATGATTTTGCGTTTGGTCAAAACCCTGTGGCAGCACGTCCGCTATATCCCGCTGCTGTCAGCCTTAACCATCTCCCGTGGTCGCGCTTTTGACCGCCGAGCTCAGGCTTTTGGAGGGTTGGTTGGTCTCTTGGTCCGATTCTTTCCCTTGGCACGCCGGCGCGTTGAGGCTGAATTGCGGCGTGTTTATCCGGATATGCCGCGCCGGGAGCGCTTGGATCTGTGCCGAAATATGGGCCGCAACATGGGGCGCACCCTGTATGAAATCCTGCATTGCAGCGAATTTCAAACCCTACACCACCGCAACACCGTGTCCGGCCCGGGGCTTGAAGCCCTGCAAAAAGCTCATGCAGAGGGAAAGGGGGCCATCATCGTCTCAGGCCATTTTGGCCAATGGGAGGCGGTGCGCTCAACACTCAAGTCATTGGGGCTAGAGACAGGCGCCGTCTATCGACCGCAAACCAATCGACATTATGAGCGGCGCCTCTATTCGGGCATCGCAGCTGGCGGGCAGCCTATTCTGGCCACTGGGAAAATTGGCACCCGCGCCCTGGTGCGCCATGTGCAATCTGGCGGTTTCATCGCAATTTTACTGGATGAGAAATATCCCGATGGAGAACGGTTGCCGTTTTTGGGGCAACCGGCGCTCACCGCTCTGGTCGCGGCGCAATTGGCGATCAAATATGATGTGCCGCTGGTGCCTGCTTTCGGCACCCGTATGGAGGATGGCACAAAATTCTCTGTAGAATTTGATGCCCCTATTCCCGCCACGGATAGCATCACGATGACCCAGGCCTTCAATGACAATCTGTCAGCGCGCATCTTGGCCAACCCCGATCAATGGTATTGGCTGCTCGGACGTTGGAAGGGCGCCTAAGTCATCTCCGAGGGCTCTAACCCACGGCGAGACCGGAAGTTTTGCGCAAGCGCCCTTGCTCGCGCCGCATAATCTCGCTAGCACGGGGCGCAATATAATTTGGAGGATCCGATGGATGATCTGCGCGAAAAATATTTAGCCCTCATTTCAGCGGCGGCCGATGAAGCTGCGCTGGAAGAGCTGCGCGTTCAAGCTGTTGGGAAGAAGGGCGAGATCAGCCTGCAAATGCGATCATTGGGTAAAATGTCGCCCGAAGAGCGGCAGGTGGCCGGTCCGGCGCTCAATGCTCTGAAAGATGAGGTTAATTCTGCCCTCACGGCGCGCAAATCTTCCATGGCGGATGCGGCTTTGGAGGAGCGTTTGAAGTCCGAATGGTTGGATGTCACGCTGCCGGGGCGCCAGAGGCCGGTGGGGACCATCCACCCAATTTCCCAAGTCTGGGAAGAAGTCACCGCAATTTTTGCCGATATGGGATTTTCCGTGGCTGAAGGGCCGCAGATTGAAACCGATTGGTATAATTTTGACGCACTCAACATGCCCGGGCACCACCCGGCCCGCGCAGAGATGGACACCTTCTATACCCACAGAGCCGAGGGCGATGACCGCCCGCCGCATGTTCTGCGCACCCATACCAGCCCGGTTCAAATCCGCTCAATGGAAAAAATGGGCGCGCCGATGCGGGTGATCTGCCCTGGTCGGGTGTATCGGGCAGACTATGATCAGACCCATACGCCAATGTTTCATCAGGTCGAAGGCTTGGCGCTGGACACAGATATTTCCATGGCCAATCTGAAGTGGTGCCTCGAAGAATTCGTGAAAGCCTTCTTCGAAGTGGATGATGTGGAGTTGCGGTTCCGCGCCTCGCATTTCCCCTTTACGGAACCTTCCGCGGAGGTGGATATTCGTTGCTCTTGGGCCGATGGGCAGCTCAAAGTGGGCGAGGGTGATGATTGGCTTGAGATTTTGGGCTCGGGCATGGTGCATCCTAAAGTATTGGCGGCCGGTGGAATTGATGCGTCGAAATACCAAGGCTTTGCCTTCGGCATGGGCATTGATCGGATCGCGATGCTGAAATATGGCATTCCGGATTTGCGCGCCTTCTTTGACAGCGACCTGCGCTGGCTGCGCCATTATGGTTTTGCGGCGCTGGATAAGCCGGGATTGGTCAGCGGGCTGAGCCGATGACGCCGATCCTGGGGGCGTTGTGGGCGTGACCTCATGACCCGAATTTTGATTGTCGATTCTAATGGGCCGGGATTGCCGGCTTTGGGGCCGGGCTTTGCTGCGGTCTTGCAGGAGCTTTCGGGGAGCATCACCTGCAGCCTTTGCGCGCCCTATTTGGGGCAGGCCCTGCCTGACGAGGTATTTGACGGGGTGGTGTTTACCGGGTCAGCTGTGGCCTGGTGTGTTGATGCGCCGGAGGGGCAGGCCCTGCGGGATATGTGGAGGCAAGTGACCCGCTGGAAGGTGCCGATTTGGGGCTCTTGCAACGGCATGCAGCTGGCTGCTTTTATGCTGGGTGGCATATGCGCCGCCTCGCCTCATGGCGATGAAGAGGGGCTGGCGGAGGCCATCACTTTGACTGACATCGGGCGGGAACACCCTATGATGCAGGGCCGAGCAGGCCAATTTCGCGCGCCTTGCGTGCATCGCGACGAGGTGCAGCGCCTGCCCAATGGGGCGCTTCTTCTTGCTGGAAACGCCCATTCGCCGGTGCAGGCCTTTGCCTATGAAACCGCTGATATCAGCTTTTGGGGCACGCAGTATCATCCCGAATTTTCACGCGCAGACGTCGCAACTTGGCTGGCGGATCGCGGCAAATCATTGCCCGACAGCGAAGAGCAGGATGGGCAGGGCGATCTAGCTCTTGCAACCCGGACGTTGGAATTGCAAAACTGGCTGGCACATGTCACATCGCGCCAGAGAACCACAGGGGCAAAGTAATGAAATTCACACTGTCTTGGTTGAAAGACCATTTAGAGACCCAAGCGAGCTTGGATGAGATCACCTATGCTTTGACCGACCTTGGTCTGGAAGTCGAAGGGATTGAAAACCCAGCAGCGAAGCTGGCGGCTTTTACGATTGGCAAGGTGACAAAGGCGGAAAAACACCCGGATGCGGATAAGCTGCGCGTCTGTCAGGTGGAGACAACGGATGGTGTGACGCAAATTATCTGCGGCGCCCCAAATGCGCGCGAGGGCATCACAGTGGTCGTGGCGGCGCCAGGGGTATATGTTCCGGGCATTGACACCACAATTGGTGTTGGCAAGATCCGCGGTATTGAGAGCTTTGGCATGATGTGCTCCGAACGCGAGATGGAGCTGAGCGACGAGCATGATGGGATCATCGAGCTGGCGCATGGCGAGGTCGGGCAAAGCTACGCCGATTGGCTGGCGCAGAACGATCCGGCGCGTGTCGATCCGGTGATTGAAGTCGCCATCACGCCAAACCGCCCTGATGCCCTAGGCGTGCGCGGCATTGCTCGAGATTTGGCGGCGCGTGGATTGGGCAAATTGAAAGATCGCGATGTGACGCCGGTGCCGGCTGAATTTGTCACTGATTTCTCAGTCTCAATTGATGAGGATACGCTGGACGGCTGTCCAATTTTCTGCGGCCGCGTCATTCGCGGGGTTAAAAATGGCCCAAGCCCAGATTGGTTGCAACAGGCGTTGCGGGCCATCGGTCTGCGGCCGATCAGCTTTCTGGTGGATGTCACCAATTTCTTCACCATGGATCGCAACCGGCCGTTGCATGTGTTTGATGCCGATAAAATTGCTGGAAATTTACGGGTGCACCGGGCCGTGGGTGGCGAGGAAATTGCGGCGCTGGACGAGAAAACCTATCAGTTTTCCGAAGGTCAAATGGTGATCAGCGATGACGCTGGCGCGCAAAGCATTGCTGGGATTATGGGTGGAGCTGACACGGGATGCTCTGACGATACGGTTAACGTCTTCGTCGAATCGGCCTATTGGAACCCGGTGCAAATTGCCTATGCGGGCCGTGCGTTGCAGATTAATTCTGATGCACGCTATCGGTTCGAGCGCGGGGTGGATCCCGCCTTCACGCTTGAGGGCTTGGAGCATGCGGTGCGGATGATCGTGGATCACGCCGGTGGTGAGGCCTCCCAGATGATTCAAGCGGGCGCTGAGCCCAATACCGAACGGGCTTTCAAATTAGATGTGGAGCGGGTTAAGTCTCTGGTGGGTATGGATATTCCAGAGCGGATGCAACGCTCAACATTGACTGATCTTGGGTTCCGTCTTGAGGGCGATATGGCGCATGTGCCAAGCTGGCGCCCAGATGTGATGGGCGAGGCGGATTTGGTGGAAGAGGTCGCACGCATGGCCTCCTTGACCAAACTGGTGGGCAAGCCCTTTGCGCGCGTGGATTTGGGTGTGCCAAAGCCGGTGTTGTCCCTGTCCCAAACCCGCGAGCAAACCGCCCGGCGCATGATTGCTGCATTGGGCTATAATGAATGCGTGACCTATAGCTTTATTGACCGCAAATCGGCGGAAATGTTCGGCGGTGGCGCAGATGAGACCATGCTGTCTAATCCGATCAGCTCTGAGATGAGCCATATGCGCCCGTCACTTTTGCCGGGGCTGCTACAAGCGGCAGCGCGCAATCAGGCGCGCGGTATTTACGACATGGCTTTGTTCG
>UPTG01000380.1_pt1 | contig 36655 bp, 35 predicted proteins | sample 2160121 | NCBI WGS metagenome assembly UPTG01 (sample SAMN06266255, study PRJEB28933) | marine metagenome | isolation source: Columbia River Estuary | place: USA:Columbia River Estuary, USA | collected 2014-07-27
AAATTTGATCTTTTTTTTCTGAATGGTTGTAATAAAAATCTGAACCACTCTCACCTATTCCAATAATTTTTTTACTTTTCTTTACTTTTTCAATTCTTGCTTTTGCAAAAGGGGCAATATCAACCAATAATGTAGATAGTTTATTAATTCTTGAAGTGATATCAGCCTCTAATTTTTCACCCTCATCCATTCGGAATTGCAATATATTACCAATGGCAATATCTATTCCTTTTGCTATTTCTTCCCATTCATTATCCTCAGCTTTTTCCTCTCCTTTTACTAGGACCTCTGGCATTTTTAAAAGACTTGGCATTATATTGCTACTGTTTATACTTAAAGAGCTAGAAACCTGCTGAATTTGAGAAAAATATTCCTTTATTAAGTCTGTATTTAAGGTGTATTTGGTACTTGACTCAGATGATTCTCTCCAAATAGACAATTCAATTTTACCTCTTTGTAATTTTTCAGAAAGTAGTTTTCTTAGTCCAATTTCTTTATCTCTATAAATAGAAGACATCTTAACATTAGCGTCAATTTGTTTTGAATTAAGCGACCTTACTTCAATAGTAAAGTTAGCATTTGTTAGGTTTAGTTCGGCTTTTCCATAGCCAGTCATTGATTGAATCATCAGAAAATATTTTTTGCAAATTTAAGAAAGTTTATTCTTCTCGTCCTTTAAGGGACTAACACTTACTAAGTACACTCCAATAAAAATGATACTTGCCGAAATAATTTTTATCTCATCTAAGGTGTCAGAATTCCTAAATATTGCAAAAAGAGTAGCAAGTACAGGTTGAGTATAAATATAAATACTTACAGTTGAAGGGCTAAGTTGTTTTAAAGCAAAAGAATTTAGCAAATAAGCAATGACAGTAGTACACACCACTACAAAAGCAACTTCCCACATAATTTTGAGAGGAAAACTAGACCATTCTACAGCCAATAATTCGCTATACCCAAAAGGTAATACATACAAAAAACCAAAACTAAATACATAAAACATAACGGTAATCGGATGATATTTTTGCATTAATGGTTTTACCAATACCAAATACAAACCATAACTTATTGCATTAATAAATACGAAGGTATTACCTAGCAAAAAGTCAGTATTCCCACTCAAACTCCCTCCATTTAGTATTAATGCAGATGCCCCTATCAATCCTAATGCTATCCCAATTCCTTTTCTGAAATTTAACTTCTCATGTAAAATAATAGCTGACATTATGATTACTAACACAGGGTTGGAAGTCATAATAATTGCAGCATTAATTGGGGTGGTGATATTTAACCCTTTAAAAAAAAATAACTGATTAATGGCCACACCAAAAATCCCACATATTGCTAAACGAATAATATCTTTCCTATCTACCTTTTCCTTTACAAACAGAAAGTATATAAGCGAAAACAAAGTAATAGCCCCTGTTACTCTCAATAATATAAAGCCTGATGGCTGAATAAAATTAGGCATTACATCTTTTGCGAAAGTGTAATTAATAGCATAAATCAAGTTTGCTAAAAACAAAGAAATATGGGCTAGGGTAGTCTTACTCAAAGAGGATTATTTTTAGCAAAAGTAAAATTAATTACTCCAACTTTTAATACATTTGCTAAGATAAATAAATCCTAAATAAAAAATTGAAATTCAATACTATAGATTCGGATCAAGTCCAAAAGGTTGCGCTCATAACAGGTACTGGAGGCGGTATTGGTAAGGCTACAGCTGAACTTTTATTAAAAGAAGGTTATCTGGTTTTTGGATATTCCCGAACAAATAAAATTAACCATCCTAATTTTAACTTTACTGTTATTGATTTAAGCGACATTGCACAAGTTAATGATTTATCCTTACCTATTATTAAATCGGATAATGTGCTACTCATAAATAATGCAGCTACAATTGGAAGCATTGTTCCTTTTAACAAAAAAGAAACTAGCGATATAATAAATGAGTATAACCTGAACTTAGTAAGCCCTACTATATTGTGTAGGAAATTTATTACTTCTTATCCTGATAAAGAAAAACTACTTATTAATATAGGATCTGGGGCAGCTAACAGTCCTATTCCTTCTTGGAGTACCTATTGTGCAACTAAAGCAGCACTAGAAATGCTTACCCAGGTTATTTCTGAAGAAAATCATAAAAACTTAAAAGTATTCTCCGTTCACCCAGGGATAGTGGATACTAATATGCAAAAAACTATACGAGAGACTGAGAAACATTTATTCCCATTACTAAGCAAATTTACAGCCTACCATTCCAAAAATGAGCTAGAAACAATCAGTATTGCCGCCCAAAAGCTCTATCATATAATACAAAATTCTAACGAATTCACCAAGAATATACTATCAATTCGTGATGTTAATTTAAAATAACACATTTCTCCTATTTTTATTGTCACATAACACTTTATTTACTGATTTTCAGTAAGTTATATGTCATTGTAATTCTTAACAAGTTTATGTTTAAAACCATAGGCACTACAATAGCTAAAACTAATCTTAAAACTTCATAAATCATTATTAATCAAATTGTTAAGAATAAATTAATTATTTAAAAAACAAATTACTTAAAAGGCCTATTCAAAAAGAAAAAAACAGTAAAACATTCAAAACAAATCAATTATGTTCTAAGTTTGACCTCAGTATTAATTAAATTATTTTAAATTATGGACAATGTATTTAAGTATTTCAATGGCTTTTTTAAAGGCTTAACAGGTTTAATCATGACAGTTTTAGGCCTAGGTATTGCAGTAGAAATCCTTTTTGGAGGAGGCTCAATGTTTGGCATGACTGTTATTGACAATGTGATGGCGGTAATTAACGGACTTGGCGGTGCAGGATTTGCAGGTTTAGTTGGATTATGTGTTTTATTTTCACTTTTAACAGCTAAGTAAGAATAATTAGATGTATAATAAAATAGCCCTACATAACCGTAGGGCTATTTTACTTTAAAAGACTTATATTTGACCACATCAAAACAAATAAGATGAAAAAATTATTTACTAAAATAAATCAAAACATAGTCGACTTTACTGCTACCGCACTTACCTTTTTATGTTTAGGAGTTGTTATTCAACTACTTTTAGGAGAAAAGATATTAGGATGGGATCCTGTTGGAAACATCCAACAGGCAGGCCCTTCTTTTATTGGGGTTATTGCACTTGTTGTACTGTACTTGCTATTTATTGAAAAGAAAGCTGAGTAGTTTAATGAGCTTCAAGCCAATTTATTCCTTCACCAATATCAACTGTTAAAGGAACTTCTAAAGTTATGGCTTGCTCCATCTTCTCTTTTACTAAGACTTTTAAGTCATCTGCTTCATCTATATGCATATCAAAAACCAATTCATCATGCACTTGCAATAACATTTTTGATTGCATTCCTCTCTTCTCTATTTCAGCTTGCACATCAATCATTGCTTTTTTTACAATATCAGCAGCCGAACCTTGTATAGGCGCATTAATTGCATTGCGTTCTGCTCCTGCACGCATCACAGCATTTCTAGAATTAATTTCTCTTAAGTACCTTCTTCTTCCCATTACAGTTTCCACATATTCTTTTTCCCTTGCTTGCGCAATTGACCAATCCATGTACTTCTTTACCTTAGGGAACTCTTCAAAATAATTGTCAATTATCTCTTTAGCTTCTGTTCTGGAAACACCTATATTTTGTGATAATCCAAAAGCTGAAATTCCATAAATAATCCCAAAATTTACAGACTTGGCATTTGAACGCATAGTCCTATCGACTTCTTCAACAGGTATTTTATACACCTTAGCTGCCGTAGCGGAATGGATATCTACTCCATTATTAAAAGCGGTAAGCATCCCCTGATCCTTACTTAAAGAAGCCATAATTCTCAATTCAATCTGAGAATAATCAGCTGCCATTAAAATATAATTTTCATCTCTAGCAATAAAAGCTTCACGAACTTTCATTCCTCTCTTAGTTCGTATTGGAATATTCTGCAAGTTAGGATTTACGGACGATAAACGACCTGTTGCTGCAACTGACTGGTTAAAAGTAGTGTGTATTCTATTCGTATCCTTATTAACTAATAAAGGCAAAGCATCAACATAGGTGGATACCAATTTCTTAATCGCTCTAAAAGTTAAAATTGCATCAATAATAGGGTGCTCATCCTTCAATTTAAGCAAAGTTTCTTCAGAAGTAGAATACTGCCCGGATTTTGTTTTTTTAGGTTTTTTAGTCAACACCATTTTTTCAAACAAAATCTCTCCCAGTTGTTTTGGTGAGGCAATATTAAATTCCTGGCCTGCTAACTCATATATTGAAGAAGTCAGTGTTATTAGTTCTTCAGTAAGTTCCTTACTATACTTCACTAACATATCAACATCCAGAGCAATTCCTTCATTCTCTATTTTTGCAAGCACAACACTCAAGGGCATTTCTATAGTTTCAAATAAATTTAACACCCCAACCTCTTGCATTTCTTGTCTTAAAATATCCGATAACTGAAAAATAATACTAGCTCTTTCTGATGCAAAATCAACAATATTGACTGGTTCTAAAGCCGAAAACAATAATTTATTTTTTCCTTTACCTATTAAATCCACTTCATCAAGCATCCTTTTTTCTAAATAATTTTCAGCAACCAAATCAAGACTGTGCCTCATATCTGGATGAAGCAAATAATGCGCCACTTCCACATCAAATAAATTGCCCGCGATTACTACACCTTGACTGTAAAGTACTTTTATTGCAAACTTTAAATCAAACCCTACCTTTTCAATATTTTTATTTTCAAAAACAACTTTGATAATCATCAAGTTTTTTGAAGAGAAGGGAATGTAAAAACCTTCTCTTTCATTACAAACAAAACTAATTCCAACTATCTTATTTGTTAAAGCATCCTTAGTATCGGTAATCATTTGAAATGCAAATCTCCCTGACTCAGTAATAGTATTTACTAAACTAATTAACTTAGTCTCCACAGTAACTAACTCATAATTACTTATTACACTTTCTTTTGGAACAATATCTTTCTGTTGAGTAAACAAATCGAACTGACTACTAGCATTTATCTCTATTTCTGCTTTAGGAGTAGGCTTTACATCTGCCTGATTTTGAGGTGAAGAAGTCCCTAATATTCTTTGTAACAAATTTCTGAATTCTAATTCTTCAAATAAATTTGTAATTTTTTGTTCATCTTTAGGAACCAAAAGCATATCCTCAGAATCAAAATGAATAGGGACATCCGTAATAATGGTAACCAACTTTTTACAAAGCAGTCCTATTTCTTCTGATGCCTCAACATTCTCTTTCATTTTTCCTTTTAGCTCATGTGAATTTGCAAAAAGTCCCTCCATTGAATCGTATTGTTTAATAAATTTCTGAGCCGACTTTTTTCCTATTCCAGGAATTCCAGGTATATTATCAGCTGAATCTCCCATCATCCCTAAGTAATCAATCACCTGATCGACCCTTTGAATATCAAACCTTTCCAATACTTCAGGAATTCCCCAAATTGTGGTGGGCTGCCATTTAGTACCTGGTCGATACATAAATATATTGTCTGAAACCAACTGAGCAAAATCCTTATCGGAAGTCATCATATAGGTTTGAAAGCCTTCTTGCTCAGCTTTTTTTGCCAATGTGCCAATTACATCATCAGCCTCAAAACCATCTACAAATAACTTAGGAATGTTGTATGCCTCAAGTAATGTATCAATATAGGGGAGTGCATCACGCAAGCCATCAGGCATTGCCTCTCTATGGGCCTTATATTCGGGGAATTCAATATGTCGTTCTGTTGGTTTTTTGGTATCAAAAACAACCGCAATATGCGTAGGCTTCTCCTTTCTAATAACTTCATTTAGGGTATTCACAAAACCAAAAATAGCAGAGGTATCAAGCCCTTTAGAATTTATTCTTGGATTTTTAGCAAATGCAAAATAAGCCCTATATATTAAGGCAAATGCATCTAAAAGGAAGAGTTTTTTTTCAGGTTTCATATTCTCAAAAATACAATTTTATAGTTGAATCAATTTGTAATTTATTACTTTTATTGCGTTAATTTTAAGCTTATGAATACAACAGAAAAAAAGAAAATTCTATCCACATTATTTATCCCCTTCCTGTTTTTACTTCTGATGTGGTTAGTAAAAGTTATTGAAGTGAATTTCCAAATTAGCTTAGTTCGTTATGGTGTTTTTCCTCAAACAATTGATGGATTAAAAGGTATATTATTTTCTCCTTTTATCCACAAGGACTTTACCCACTTGATAAACAATAGTTATCCCATTCTTATTCTTGGTGGAATGTTGTTTGCTATTTATCGTAAAATTGCAACCCAACTTTTTGTTTGGCTTTATTTCATTTCAGGCTTCTGGCTTTGGATTATTGGCCGCCCATCATTTCACATTGGGGCTAGTGGATTTATTTATGCCTTAGCATCTTTTCTATTAGTAAGCGGAATTATTCGTAAAAACCCAAGATTAACAGCTGTTTCTATGTTAGTTATTTTCCTTTATGGTTCTATGATTTGGGGATTGCTACCGACAAAAGAACCTATTTCTTGGGAAGGACATTTATCTGGTTTTATAGCTGGTATTTTAGTAGCTATCTTCTACAGAAATGAAGGGCCAAAGCCTAAAAAATATCAGTGGGAAATTGATGAAGAAATAGAAGAGGAATTATTAAAAAATAATACCCAACACTTTCACTATACAATAAAGACTGAAGATAAGCCTAATTAAACTTTAGGCTTAATAACACCCCAACTTGACGCAAACCATGTTCTTTCATGAAAATAGTAAAATATCAATTTCGCAACTCTATCAAGAACAACCAACCAACCCACTGAGCTTTTATCAATAGGCTCAAAACCAAAATAAGGCGGTAAGGATGATAAAATAAAAAATGTTGTTGTCATGGCTAACAAATTCCAAGTGATCGCTTTAAAGAAATGTCTTCTTTTACTAATTATAACTTTATTCATTTTTTTACTTTTTGGCTTACAAATATACTATAATATCTGCTTAAAAATACATGCTTGTATTTGAGCGAAAAGATGTATTTTCGCTCTTTATGAAGAAAATTAGAAATTTTTGCATTATTGCACATATTGACCATGGTAAATCAACTTTGGCCGATCGACTTTTAGAGTTTACTGGAGCTGTTACCGAAAGGGAGGCAGAAGCACAATTATTGGACAGTATGGACCTTGAAAAAGAAAGAGGAATTACAATTAAAAGTCATGCAATACAGATGGAATACACTTTTAAAGGTGAAGATTATATTCTGAATTTAATTGACACTCCTGGACATGTTGACTTTTCATATGAAGTTTCTCGTTCTATTGCTGCATGTGAAGGCGCCTTATTAATTGTTGATGCCGCTCAAGGAATTCAAGCACAAACTATTTCCAATCTTTACTTGGCTTTAGAACATGATCTGGAGATTATTCCTGTATTAAACAAAATTGATTTACCTTCAGCTGACCCAGAAGTGGTGAAAGATCAAATTATTGATTTGATTGGTTGTGAGGATAAAGATATTATTCCTGCGAGCGCTAAAACTGGGGTTGGTATTGAGGGAATATTAGCTGCCATTGTAGAGAGAGTACCTCAACCCAAAGGAGATACAAATGCTCCTTTGCAGGCTATGATTTTTGATTCTGTTTACAATACTTTTAGGGGTATTGAGGCTTATTTTAAAATCATTAATGGTGAAATAAAAAAAGGGCAAAAAGTAAAATTTATGGCAACCGACATGGAATATCACGCGGATGAAATTGGTGCTTTAAGACTTAAACAATTCCCAAAAAAATCAATGCAAGCGGGTGAAGTTGGATATATTATCTCTGGAATAAAAAATGCGAAAGAAGTAAAAGTAGGAGATACAATTACAACTGCTGAAAATCCTGCAAATGAGGCTGTAAAAGGATTTGAAGAAGTAAAGCCTATGGTATTTGCAGGAATTTACCCTGTAGATACTGAGGACTTTGAGGAATTAAGAAATTCAATGGATAAATTACAATTGAATGATGCCTCTTTAACTTATGCCCCTGAATCATCAGTTGCACTAGGATTTGGTTTTAGATGTGGGTTCCTGGGAATGCTCCATATGGAAATTGTTCAAGAAAGATTAGAGCGTGAATTTAATATGACAGTAATTACTACCGTTCCTAATGTATCCTATTTCGCATACACAAGGGCAGGTAAGAAGCTAGAAATTCATAATCCTTCTGACTACCCTGATCCAAGTATCTTGGAGAGTGTTGAAGAACCTTTTATCCGAGCACAAATTATTACAAAAGCTGATTTTATTGGTCCCGTAATGACCCTCTGTATTACAAAAAGAGGAGAATTAACCAACCAAGTTTATTTAACAACCGATAGAGTTGAACTTACTTTTGAAATACCGTTGGGAGAAATTGTATTTGACTTTTACGATAGGTTAAAATCAGTATCTAAAGGATATGCTTCATTTGATTATTACCCTATTGAATACCGTGATTCCGTATTGGCAAAACTTGATATCCTATTAAATGGCGATCCTGTTGATGCACTTTCAGCACTAGTACATAAAGACAATTCTTATGCTTTAGGTAAAAAATTATGTACTAAACTAAAAGAACTAATCCCACGACAACAATTTGATATCGCCATTCAGTCAGCAATTGGATCTAAAATTATAGCTAGAGAAACAGTAAAAGCACTAAGGAAAGATGTAACCGCAAAATGTTATGGTGGGGATATTTCAAGAAAAAGAAAACTGTTAGAAAAGCAGAAAAAAGGAAAGAAAAGAATGCGACAAGTAGGAAATGTTGAAATTCCGCAAAATGCTTTTATGGCTGTATTAAAACTAGATGATTAAACGATAAATTATGGGAAGAGCATTTGAGTTCAGAAAAGCTAGAAAAATGAAAAGATGGTCAAAAATGGCCAAAACTTTCACTAGAATAGGTAAGGATATTGTTATGGCCGTGAAAGATGGAGGGCCTGATCCTGACACAAATTCTAGACTAAGACAAATAATGCAAAATGCTAAGGCGGCTAATATGCCAAAGGACAATGTGTTGCGTGCAATCAAAAAAGCTAGTAGTAAGGATACAGCTAATTATGAGGAAATGTCACTAGAAGGATATGCTGTACATGGTGTTGCTGTTTTTGTTGATTGCGCTAGCAATAATAATAATCGTACAGTAGCTGATGTTCGTTCTTGCTTTAGCAAGTGTGATGGGGCTATGGGTACAAATGGTTCATTAGAGTTTATCTTTGACAGAAAAGGTGTTTTTACTCTTAATCCTGAAAATATAAATATAGATGTGGAGGAGTTAGAGATGGAACTTATAGATGGTGGTTTAGAAGAATTAGAAGTTGATGAGGAAGCAATAACTATTTATTGTGATTATACTGACTTTAACAATATGCAAATGAAATTAGAGGAAATTGGTACTGAAATCATGAACTCTGAACTACAAAGAATTCCAAATAATTTTAAGACTATAAGTGCAGAGCAATCAGAAAAAGTATTAAAGTTATTAGATTTTTTAGAAGAAAATGATGATGTCCAACAAGTATTTCATAACATGGAATTGACTGAGGAAATCCTAATAGCTATGGATAGCGAATAAAATTATAGAATGAACGTATTAATACTAGGGAGCGGAGGAAGAGAGCATGCATTTGCATGGAAAATTTCAAAAAGCAGTTCATGTAATAAATTATTTATTGCTCCAGGAAATGCAGGAACAGCTGAAGTGGGGACGAATATTAATATTGATGTAAATGATTTTGAAAGCATAAAAGAATTCTCACTTACTGAAAATATTGAGCTAATTTTAGTAGGGCCTGAAGATCCATTAGTAAATGGCATCTATAATTTCTTTAAAGGAGATGAACATTTAAAAAATATTTCTTTAATAGGGCCTTCAAAAGAAGGAGCGCAATTAGAAGGAAGTAAGCGATTTGCAAAAGAATTTATGTTTAGACATAATATCCCTACGGCAAAATATGAAGCTTTTACTAAAAATAATATAGAAGAAGGGTATACTTTTTTAGAAAATATTGAGGCGCCTTATGTGTTAAAAGCTGATGGTTTGGCTGCAGGGAAAGGAGTGCTAATCCTTAATGATTTGCAAGAAGCAAAAGACGAGTTAAAAGCTATGGTGGCAGATTTAAAATTTGGAACTGCATCATCAACAGTAGTTATTGAGGAATTCTTAGAAGGAATTGAACTTTCAGTATTTGTTTTAACAGATGGTGATTCCTATAAAATTCTCCCTTCAGCAAAAGATTATAAGCGTATTGGGGAAGGAAATACTGGATTAAATACTGGAGGTATGGGCGCTATTTCACCCGTACCATTTGCTGATAGATTCTACATTGAAAAAATAGAAAGAGAGATTATTAAGCCAACTGTAGAAGGGTTAAGAAAAGATAATATTGAATACAAGGGATTCATCTTTATTGGGCTCATAAATCTAAAGGGAGAGCCTAAAGTAATTGAATATAACGTGCGAATGGGAGACCCTGAAACGGAAGTTGTTATTCCTAGAATAAAATCCGACTTACTGAACCTTTTAAAGGGAATTGGAGATGGTACTTTTAGTGAAAAAGATTTAGAAATAACGGAAGAAGTGGCGACAACAGTAATGTTGGTTTCAGGCGGTTATCCTGAAGCTTATAAAAAAGGTAAAGAAATTACAGGAATTGAAAAGGTAAGCGAAAGTATTGTATTCCATGCAGGAACAAAAAAAGAAAGAGAAGTGGTGAAAACTAATGGAGGGAGAGTTATTGCTCTAACTTCATTCGGAGAAAATATGAACGATGCACTTAAAAAATCATTTGATAGCGCGGAAAAAATCGCTTTTGAAGGCAAATACTTTCGTAGAGATATTGGCTTTGATTTATGATGAAGTGTGCTCCTCTCCATCTTTTCTATGCTTTAGCATTTTAGCAGTCCAGATCACTAAAAAAGCAAAGATGATAACAATATATAAATAGTTTATTGTGTTGCCTACCACTTCAACACCATTAAAAATCAGACCAAAAAAATCTCCGATTGCATAAAATATTTTATTCATAATTTTTGTTTTAATTTACTGATGCAAATTTAACTATTTTTAGAGAATACAATGTTTCTTAAACACCTTATAAATCCAAGGCCAACAATAATTTTATTTTTTATTGTTTTTTGCATACTATTTATCTGCTTACCTTTACTGAACTCCCCATTTCAGTTAGTCTTTTCACATCAATGGCTATCTCCTTTTTTCGTGTTTTTACTTGGCTTGCTTCTACCAGCATTTAATGCGCTAGGAATTAATAACTTAATCTATGAAAAAAATATTATTCGCAAAGACAACCTGGTACTTGGTTTTATATTTCTACTGCTTTGTACACCTTTCGTAAACACTGTTACAGAGTGGATAATTTCATTTTTTCTACTTTTTTTTCTGAATTCTATCTTAGAAACTTATCAAAAAGAACACCCATTTGCTCAAGTTTTTAACACAGGTATTATTATTTCTATTTTTAGTTTTATTTTTCCAAACTTGCTTTTCCTTATGTTCCTTATTGTGATTAGCGGGATTAATTACAGTAACTTAAATTGGAGAAATCTATGTATATCATGTATAGGGATTTCCCTTCCCTATTTTTTCTACTTTGTTTACACTTTTCTGTTTGATAGAGCCTTTATTTTTCCAACTTTTGAAACACTGCAACTTATCAGCTTTCCTAATATCAATGATTTTAAAATACCCAAATTAATTTGGCTTAGTATGTTGCTTATTATCAGTTTACTTTCATTTATTGAGCTTTTTCAGTGGCACTACAAAAAGAGCATTCTTTCTAGAAAATCTTTTCTGATTATTTTATTTTATTTTGTCTTTAGTTTATTACTAATTATTTTTGGAGGACTTAAATCATGGTACTTTTTAATGACTCCTTTATGTGTAATTATTGGGAATTATTTCACATACACTAAAAATAAGAAAATTGGTAATTTTTTATTTTTACTTTTCATAATTTCTTCCTTCTGTTGTAGGTACTCGGTTGTGTTATAATGTGTAAATTTGCCGTATTAAAAATAATATTATGAAATTTGGTGTAGTTGTTTTTCCTGGCTCTAATTGCGACATGGATATGGTTTATGTTCTAGAGACTATTATGAAGCAAGATGTAGTAAAACTTTGGCATAAAGATACTGATTTGCAAGAGTGTGATTTTATCATTTTACCTGGAGGGTTCTCTTTTGGTGATTATCTAAGATCAGGAGCAATTGCTAAATTTTCTCCTATTATGACAGAAATTATTGGCTTTGCAAATGCAGGTGGCTATGTAATGGGAATATGTAATGGGTTCCAAATTTTAACAGAGAGCGGATTATTACCAGGTGCACTATTGCACAATGATAGCCATAAATTTATTTGTAAAAACACTTATTTAAAGGTTGAAACAAAAAATACTTTAGTTACAAATCAATATGCTGAAAAGGCAATAAAAATTCCTATCGCTCATGGAGAAGGAAAATACTTTGCTGATGAAAAAACAATAAAATCATTAATTCAAAATGACCAGATTTTATTTAAGTATTGTGACGAAAATGGAGATATTACTGAACAAGCAAATCCAAATGGATCTTTATTACATATTGCTGGGATTTGCAATGCTGATAGAAATGTTTTCGGGATGATGCCACACCCAGAAAGAGCAGCTGACCAAGAACTAAATAATCAAGATGGGCTTACTTTATTCAAAAGTATTTTATCTGAAATCCAGCTCTAATTTTTTACCAATATAAAAAATCTAAACTTTTTTATTGTCTAATTTAACATTACACTATCTAGCAACTTTAGTTTATTAACTAATTGTTGAAAAAGATGTTGAGAACCAACTTTAAGTTAATGTTGAAATTTTAATAATATTTCTAAACTTGTAGTCAATATAAAAATACTGAAAAATTAAAAGCTTTAATCTGAAAACTAAATGACCACAATAACACAAAAACCACAAGAAGTTACAACAAAAACAAAAAAACAAAAAACTTATCCATATGAGCAAGTTTTAGAAGCTGCAGTTGCCTATTTTAATGGGGACGAATTAGCGGGCACAACTTGGATGAACAAGTATGCAATGAAGAATAAGGAAGGTGAATTTGTTGAGCTAAATCCAGATGACATGCACAGGAGAATGGCTAAAGAATTTGGTAGAATTGAAGCAGATTATAAATTAAAATACAACCTTAACGGAAGCGCTAAATTCTTATCCAAATATGGACAAGAAAGAGAAGATTTAACAGAAGAGAAGGTTTATAATTACTTTAAAAAATTCGGATATATTATTCCACAAGGGAGTGTAATGAGTTCTTTAGGAAATCACTATAAATTAGCTTCTTTATCTAATTGTATAGTTGTCCCAGAATTACATGATTCTTATGGTGGAGTATTTTACACTGATCAACAATTAGCCCAACTATTTAAAAGACGGTGTGGTGTTGGAGTTGATATTTCTAACTTACGCCCATCAGGAGCAAGAGTTTCCAATGCTGCAGGAAGTACTTCAGGAGCCGTTTCTTTTATGAATCGTTTTTCAAATACAACTCGGGAAGTAGCACAAAATGGAAGAAGAGGAGCTTTGATGCTCTCTATGGATATTGCTCATCCTGATGTTGAAGATTTCATTACTATAAAACAAGATTTACAAAAAGTAACAGGAGCTAATATTTCAATTCGTTTGTCGGATGAGTTTATGAAAGCTGTGGAAAACAATGCAGAATATACACACAAATGGCCAATTGATTCTGAAACACCTAAATTTAGCAAAACAGTTAAAGCTAAAGAGCTTTGGGATACTATTATTGAGTGCGCACATAACACTGCTGAACCAGGACTAATATTCTGGGATAGACAACACTGGTATTCTACATCATCAGTATATCCTGGATATAAAAACACATCAACTAACCCCTGTTCTGAAATTGCAATGCAAGGAGGAGATAGCTGTAGATTGATTGCCATTAATCTATTTAACTTTGTTGAAAACCCTTTCACTAAAGATGCAAAATTTTTAATGGAAGACTTCTATAAATCAACATATGAAGGACAAAGATTAATGGATGATTTAGTAGATTTAGAAACAGAAGCTATTGGTAGAATTCTTAGAAAAGTAGAAGCGGATGATGAGCCAGAAAACATCAAGCAAGTAGAAAAAGAAACTTGGGAGTTATTGCTTAAAACTGGGAAAGAAGGAAGAAGAACAGGATTAGGATTTACTGCACTTGCTGATATGGTAGCTGCACTGGGGATGGCTATCGATTCTGATGATGCTATTGCTAAGGTGGAAGAAATAATGAAAGAAAAATGTAGAGCAGAGTTTGATAGTTCTATTGATATGTCACTAGAAAGAGGAAGTTTTGTTGGCTTTGATGCTAAAATTGAAAATACTTCAGAGTTTGTACAAATGTTAGAAGTTGAACTTCCTGGAGTATATGAAAGAATGATGAAATTCGGAAGAAGAAATATCTCTATTAGTACAGTAGCTCCAACAGGGACATTAAGCATGTTAGCACAAACTTCTTCAGGTATTGAGCCTGTGTTTATGACACATTATAAAAGAAGACGAAAAATAAACGAGCAAGATAGAGAAGCGAAAGTTGACTTTATTGATGATTTAGGAGATAAGTGGCAAGAGTTTACGGTTTATCACCATAACTTAAAAACTTGGATGGACGTAACGGGAGAAACTGATATTACAAAAAGTCCTTATGCTGGAAGTACTGCACCCGAAATTAATTGGAATAAAAGAGTTGAAATGCAAGCGGTAGTGCAAAAATATGTAACCCACTCTATTAGTTCAACTATTAATTTACCTAATGATGTATCGCTAGATGAAGTAAGTAATATTTACCTAGAATCATGGAAGCGGGGGACAAAAGGAATTACAGTTTATAGAGATGGATCAAGAGCAGGAGTATTAGTTGCTGCTGATGATAACGGGAAAAATGATGTCCTTGAAAATGCTGAATTTAAAGAAACAAAAGCCCCTTCCCGTACTAAAAGATTAGATGCTAAAGTAGTTCGTTTTCAAAATAATAAAGAAAAATGGATTGCAGTTGTTGGTTTGCTAAACGGAAGACCATACGAAATATTTACAGGAAAAACTGAGGATGTATTTAATGTGCCAGCAGCAGTGGAATACGGTTGGGTAATAAAAAACAGAAGAGAGGACGGTTCTACTCAATATGATTTCCAATATGAAGATAAGGAAGGATATAAAATAACAATGGGAGGTCTATCTCGTTCATTTGATAAAGAATTCTGGAACTATGCAAAATTAATTTCTGGAGTATTACGTCATGGAATGCCTTTGCATTATGTTGTGGACCTAATCGGAAAAATGAATATGTATGATGAAAATATTAATACTTGGAAAAGTGGAGTTGTAAGGGCTCTAAAAACATTTATTGCTGACGGCACAAAAGTAAGCGACCACACTTGTGGGGAATGTGGTGATGAAGGCTTAGTCTATGAAGAAGGCTGTCTTAAATGCGTTAGCTGCGGCTACAGTAAGTGTGGTTAAAAAATCAGATTTACTATTCAAAACCCATCTATTTTAGGTGGGTTTTTTTATTACCTATATTTTTATAACTTTCAGTAATGAAAAAAATACGCTCATTTTTTGAAGATTTAGTTTCCTTATTTTATCCAAATTTATGTGGTATCTGTGGCAAAAACCTACTAAAAGATGAAGATACACTATAGTATACTTTGTTTGTACAAAATTCCAAAAACAAATTGCTTTAAAAAGAAAGAAAATAGAGTAAATCAAATATTTTGGGAAAGAGTACAGATAGAAAATGCAGCTGCATTATATCAATTTCATAAAGAAGGAAGCATTCAAAAATTAATCTACCAATTAAAATATGAAGATGGGAAGATCACAGGCATATTTTTAGGGAAACAAATAGGATATGCAATAAAGGAAAGTCCATTTTTTTATAATTTGGATTATATTATTCCTGCCCCTCTACACCCAAAAAAAGAAAAAATAAGAGGATATAACCAAAGCAAATATATTGTTAAGGGGATACAAGAAATACTAAGTATTGAAGTAAATAATAATAATCTACTCATCCATACAGAAAGTACAGATTCTCAAACAAGAAAAAAACGATTTAGCCGTTAGAAAAATATGATGAATAGTTTTCGTTTAAAACAGGCTAATCAATTACAAAATAAACATATTTTACTAGTAGATGATGCAGTAACCACAGGCGCAACTATGGAGGTTTGTGCCCAAAAATTATTAGAAATTAAAGGGGTAAAAGTAAGCATTATAACCATTGCAGCCGCCTAAGTCAAATAGAGTATATTTGCCAGAAATGAAATCCATTTATTCAATATTTATTTACCTACTATTATTAAGTAGTTGTGCGAATATAGTTGCTCCAACAGGAGGAGAAAAAGATACTGATTCACCTGAAATGCTAAATAAATCAATATTAGAAAAGGAAGGGATTACAAACATTGACTTTACATTTAACGAATATATTCAGCTCAATAAATGGGAAGAATATTTTTATATTTCTCCCCCTATTGAAAAAAGAATTCAAAAGAAAATAAAAGGGAAAATGTTAACTTTAACTATTGAGGATACATTGGCTAAGAATACGACTTACAATATTGCTTTAAATAATTGCATAAAAGATAATAATGAAGGAAATATTGTAGATACTCTCAATTTTATTTTCTCAACTTCTGATAAAATTGATAGCCTTACTTTAAGCGGACAATTGAAAGATGCATATACTTTAAATGCAGTTGAAAATGCATGGATTATGCTTTTTGTGAACAACAGAGTTGATAGTATTATCTTTAAAGAAAAACCTAATTATATTGCTAAAACAAATGAAAATGGAGATTTCCATTTTCCCAATTTGAATAGTAAAAATTATACGATTGTATCCTTAACAGATTTTGACTTCATCTATAATGAAGAAGAAAAAATTGCCTTTTTAAACACTACGGTTAATGCCAAAAGAGATAGTTTCATTTCATTATTATCCTTTGATCCTATTATTGCAATTGATAGCATAATAAAGGATAGCACATTAGTAGAGGTTGATAGCACAACAGCTGATTCATTAGTTGTTGAAGAAATAAAATATGGAAATCTTACTATTATAAGTACAGAAAATAAGCAATGTATATTCCAATTATTTCAGAATAATAAAGTAACTAATGAGTTTAACTTTACTGAACAACCTTTTCTACTCACTGATATTACACCAGGTAAATATCAAATAAAATACATTGCTGACAGCAACAAAGATGGAAAGTGGACGACAGGGAGTTGGGAAAAAAGAGCTCAAGCTGAACAAGTTATCAATTACCCCTCAGAAATAACAATTCGTTCTAATTGGGATCTGGAATTGGAGTGGGAGCTAAAGTAGGCTAAAATTATCTCTGTCCTCCAAAAAATTCATTTGCCTTCTTTTTAATTTCAAATCATCTAAACTGATTTCAAATTGTAATACTTCTTCCTTATTTTCAGTTGCCGAAAACAATTCTTTACCAAAAGCGTCAAAAACTTTAGAATGACCGTTAAATGGAATTTCGTTACCGTCTTCACCTACTCTATTTACTCCAATAGTATAGCATTGGTTTTCAATAGAACGAGCTTTTAAAAGTGTATCCCAAGCATCAATTCGTTTTACAGGCCAGTTTGCTAAGTAGATTAACATATCATATTCTACATCATTTCGGCTAAAAACAGGGAAACGCAAATCATAACAAATAAGCGGGCAAATGTTCCAACCTTCTAATTCTACAATTATTCTTTCCTTTCCTTTAGTTATATATTTCCCTTCTTTTATTAAAGAAAATAAATGATGTTTATCGTAGGTGTAAATTGTTCCATTTTTTGAAATCCAGACAAGTCGATTGAAAATATTTTCCCCCTCCTTAATCATTAAAGTTCCGGCAATAGCACAATCTTTAGTTTTAGAAATTTCTTTCATCCAACTAATCGTTTTACCGCCCATACTCTCAGCTAAGTGATTAGATTTTGGACAAAAAGCCGTATTAAACATTTCAGGCAATAAGATTATATCAGTATCTTTAATGCTTGAAATTATTGTTTTAAAATGAGAAATATTTGCATCTACATCTTTCCAAAAAAGAATGGATTGAATAAGGGATATGGAGAGATAATTTTTCATTAAGCCAAAAATAAGAATAAAAAAAGCAAGTCCTGCGAACTTGCTTTTAATTTTTAGATAAAATCTATTTTACTCTTCTGAAGAAATAGAAGCTGAAAGATATTCTCTATTCATTTTCGCAATGTATTCTATAGAAATACCTTTTGGACATTCTATTTCACAAGCACCCGTATTTGTGCAGTTTCCAAATCCTTCTTTATCCATTTGCTCCACCATATTTAATACTCTTTGTTTACGTTCTACCTGACCTTGTGGTAAGTAAGCATACTGAGAAACTTTAGCTGCAACAAATAACATAGCCGAAGAGTTTTTACAAGTAGCAACACAAGCTCCACACCCAATACAAGCGGCTACATCAAAAGCTTTATCTGCATTCATTTTAGGAATTGGCAATGCATTAGCATCTTGAGTATTTCCTGAAGTATTTACAGAAACAAACCCTCCTGATTGTTGAATCCTATCAAAAGAAGAACGATCAACAATTAGATCCTTAATCACTGGCATAGCTGCCGAGCGCCAAGGTTCAATATAAATTGTTTCTCCATCATTAAACATTCGCATATGTAGCTGACATGTAGTAACTTTTCTATCAGGACCATGCGCCTCCCCATTAATATAAAGCGAACAAGTACCACAAATTCCTTCTCTACAGTCATTATCAAATGCAACAGGATCCCTGCCTTGCGTTATCAATTGCTCATTCATTACATCAAGCATTTCTAAAAAAGAATAATGGCCTAAAATTCCAGTAACTTTATAAGTTTCTAAACCTCCTTTATCTTCTCTATTTTTCTGTCTCCAGACTTTTAATGTTAAATCCATATCTTTATTTATATGATCTTTGTTTTAATTCAATATCCTTAAATTCCAACTCTTCTTTATGCAGAATAGCATCAGCAGGCTCTCCCTTATATTCCCAAGCTGCTACATAAGCATAATCTTCATCATTTCTTTTTGCCTCACCCTTTTGCTCTCCATCTAACTCAACAGATTCTTCTCTAAAGTGACCTCCACAACTTTCGTTTCTATGCAAAGCATCTTTTGCAAAAAGCTCACCTAATTCTAAAAAATCTGCTACTCTTCCTGCCTTTCCTAATTCAGGGTTAAATGAGTTCTTATCTCCAGGTATTCTTACATCATTCCAAAAATCAGTACGAATTTTTTTAATTTCTTTCATAGCTCTCTTCAAACCTTCTTCATTTCTAGCCATACCAACATACTCCCACATTACCTTTCCTAATAATTTATGAAAATGATCTACAGTTTTTGTTCCTTTTATATTCATTAATTTCTCTATCCTATCTGAAACCTCTCTCTCAGCTTGAATAAATTCTGCAGAATCATTTGCTATAGCTCCCGTACTAATTTCTTTAGATAAATAATCTCCAATTGTGTAAGGTAACACAAAATACCCATCAGCTAAACCTTGCATCAAAGCTGATGCTCCTAGCCTGTTTGATCCATGATCAGAAAAATTTGCCTCTCCAATACAATAACACCCCTCAACAGAAGTCATTAAATTGTAATCTACCCAAACTCCACCCATAGTATAATGTACCGCAGGATAAATCATCATAGGGGTTTTGTACGGATTTTCAGCAACAATTTTTTCATACATTTGGAAAAGATTACCGTATTTTGATTCAATAACGGCCTCTCCTAATTTTAAAATCTCATCAACAGAAGGACTTTTTATTCTAGCAATTGCTGCTTCTTGTTTTCCATACCTTTGAATTGCAGATGCAAAATCTAGATACACTGCCTCTCCTGTTTTATTTACTCCATAACCCGCATCACATCTTTCTTTTGCAGCTCTTGAAGCTACATCCCTTGGCACTAAATTACCAAAAGCAGGATACATTCTTTCCAAGTAATAATCTCTTTGTTCTTCCGATAAATCAATCGGCATTAATTTTCCTTCACGGATAGCTAATACATCTTCCATGTTTTTAGGCACCCAAATTCTACCATCATTTCTTAAAGATTCTGACATCAAAGTTAGCTTAGACTGATGATCTCCACTTCTAGGAATACATGTAGGATGAATTTGTGTATAACAAGGATTTGCAAAATGAGCTCCCTTTTTATGAATTTTCCAAGCTGCAGTTGCGTTCGATCCCATTGCATTAGTAGATAAGAAAAATACATTTCCGTATCCCCCACTAGCAATAACCACAGCATGAGCTGAATGTCTTTCTAACTCTCCAGTTTCTAAATTTCTTGCAATAATACCTCTTGCTTTCCCTTCTACTTTTACCAATTCAACCATCTCATGACGGTTGTACATGGTAACTTTTCCCTTTGCTATTTGCCTGTTAAGTGCTGAATAAGCCCCAAGTAAAAGTTGTTGTCCTGTTTGCCCTTTTGCATAAAATGTTCTAGAAACCAAAACACCACCAAATGAACGATTATCTAAAAGCCCTCCATAATCTCTTCCAAATGGGACTCCCTGCGCAACACATTGATCAATGATATTTCCAGAAACTTCTGACAATCTATGAACATTTGCTTCCCTTGATCTATAATCACCTCCCTTTACGGTATCATAAAATAATCTATAAACAGAATCCCCATCATTTTGATAATTTTTTGCTGCATTAATTCCTCCTTGTGCTGCAATAGAATGTGCTCTTCTTGGAGAATCCTGGTAACAAAACGACTTTACATTATAACCCATTTCTGCTAAGGAAGCTGCTGCAGAACCACCAGCTAAGCCTGTACCAACAACAATAATATCAATGTTTCTTTTATTTGCTGGATTTACTAAATTAATATGATTTTTATGATTAGTCCATTTGTCTTTTAAAGGACCATCTGGTATTTTAGAATCTAAAACTGACATAGTTTATTTTTTAATTTTATAACTGTTTGAAATAATGGAATAAAGCAATAAAAACAAATCCTGCTGGGATAATGATTGCATAAAGGTTACCTAATTTTCTAATTGTTGGCGTATATTTATTATGATTAAATCCTGCAGATTGAAAAGCCGATTGAAAACCATGTAACAAGTGTAAAGATAAAAATACAAAAGAGATACAGTAAATAACTATTCTTGTCAAATCCTGAAATTTATGCTGCAAATGAGTAAAGTATTTTGTTGGCTCATCCCACTTACCATCAATGAACTTATCTTTAATTTCAGGCAACCAGAAATCGTAAAAATGTAATCCTAAAAATAACATCACCATAATCCCGGTAATAATCATATTTCGACTCATCCAATTCGAATTTTCACTTGGCTTGTCCATTGCGTATCTAACCGGACGAGCAGCTTTATTTTTTACATCTAAATAAATACCCATTCCTAGATGAAATAAAACACCAACCAATAAAACTGGTTGTAACACAAACTGCACCAAACCATTTGTCCCCATAAAATGAGAAACTTCATTAAATAAATCAGCACTTATGACCGAAAATAAATTGATTACGAAATGTTGCATTAAAAAAAACATCAAGAAAAAACCTGATACGGCCATTAATACTTTTCTTCCAACTGAAGAACTTGATAATCGCTTACTCATTTTATTATTTTAAATATTAAGTGGCAAATGTAAGCTTCATATTGGAAATAAACAACCCATTTTCTAATTCATAATCAATATAGATAATCCTAATTTTTACTAACTTTGTCAACCTTAAAAAATCAAAGATGAAATATTTACCAATTGACAACCAGCTATTTATTAATAACAGAAAGAAATTTTCTGCAAAATTAGCAACAAATACCATAGCAATTTTTAATGCAAATGATGTAATGCCTACAAATGCAGATGGCACTATGCCTTTTCGTCAAAACAATGATTTATTTTGGCTAAGCGGTGTTGACCAAGAAGAAAGCGTACTTGTTATTTTTCCGGATCATACTGATGAATCGCAAAGGGAAATTCTTTTTTTAAAGGAAACTAATGAGCATATTGCGATTTGGGAAGGGGCAAAACTTACTAAAGAAAGCGCATTAAAAACTGCTGGAATAAAAACAGTTTATTGGCTTAATGAATTAGAAGGAAAGATTGCTGAGTTAATTGGAAAATGTAATGGAATTTACTTAAACAAGAATATTCATAGTCGTTCAGCATCAGCTGTTGAGACTAGAGATGATCGATTTAGAAAAATGATAGCAGATAAATTCTCAGAAACAACAATACATGAAGTAGCGCCAATTATGCATGAGCTAAGAGCTATTAAATCAAACTTTGAAATAAAGCTAATGCAAAATGCCTGTGACATTACCGAAAAAGGACTGAGAAGAATACTCCCATTCATTAAACCTGGAGTCACAGAATATGAAATTGAAGCAGAATTAATGCATGAATTTTTAAAAAATCGATCTAATGGTTTTGCTTACCAACCTATTATTGGATCAGGAATAGATTCCTGTGTATTGCATTATATTGACAACAACAAAGTCTGTAATGATGGCGATATTTTACTAATGGACTTTGGAGCTGAATATGCTAATTATGCTTCTGATTTGACAAGAACAATTCCAGTAAACGGGAAGTTTACAAACAGACAAAAGGCGGTTTATAATTCAGTATTGCTAGTAATGAAAGAGGCAACTAATATGTTACGCCCAGGCACTATATTTAAGGAATACAATGCTGAAATTGGTAGGATAATGGAATTAGAACTTATTAAATTAGGACTGTTAGACAAACATGATATACAAAAGCAAGACGCTAAGAGCCCACTATTTAAGCAATATTTTATGCATGGAACATCCCATTATTTAGGATTGGATGTGCATGATGTAGGTGATTTTGACTGGCCAATGAAAGAGGGAATGGTATTTACTTGCGAGCCTGGAATATACATTTTAGAAGAGAAGTTAGGAATACGTTTAGAAAATGACATCCTAATTACAGCAAACGGGCCTGATGACTTAATGAAGCATATACCAATTGAGGCAGAAGAAATTGAACACTTAATGAATAGCTAAATCTTATCCGCCCAATAAAAATTAATGTTGAATTTGCAATGTATTTCGCAAAGAAGTTCCATCCTCAAATTGAGCATTAATTAAATACATTCCACTTTTAAAATTTGATGTATTTAACATGTTATTCTCAATAAAAAAAGTATTTAATTCTCTTCCTTGTAGGTCGAAAATTTGTATCTCACAAATATTTTTAACTCCACCAAAACTAATTTGATTATTAGCAGGACTAGGAAAGAATTGTAATTTATCACTAAGATCAACAACAGAAGAAATTATTGAAGGACCTTGAACATAAACATTTTTATATTCATGCTGAGTTGATTGATTAATAGGTGATGAAACCTTAGGCCATATTACTACAATATTATCTCCTAAAAAATAATTCTGTTGAGTAACTATTTCATAAAGAAATCCTGGTAAAAACTGAATACTGTCATTAGGAAAAATAAAATTAGGTCCTTGACCTCCAACCGTTCTCACATTTGTTAATCCTTGAGATTGAGAATAATTAGCCGTTTCTAACAAGATATTCTCAGCCAAAACATCATCTCCTGAATTTACAACCCAGCAAGAGTAATATACTGTATCTCCTAAAGAAACTGTATCTGGAAACTGAATGCCATTAGATCCAAAAGTAACAGAAATACCTTGTCCGCTTACATTAACAGATGCTAACAAAAATAAGCTGAATATTATTTTTCTGATTTTCATATTACAAATATACAAAGAAATATTAGAATTTTATATAGATAATCTATTTCTTTATATATATCTTAGCCGTTCAAAATAAGAAAATGAACATTTTACTAGAAATTATAAATTCCCTAGATAAAGAGGAAATTCGCTTTTATAAGCTCTTTGCAGGGCGTACTAATAGTGGTGATACTCGTAAAGATATACTTTTATTTGATTTTATTAAACAAAATAGAGAAGAATATGATGAGCAAATAATTTCTGAGGAACTTTACAAAGACAATAAAAATAGTTTTTATCAGCTTAAAAACAGGCTGTATAAAGACTTAAACAAAAGCATGATGCTACAACACATGGGGAAGGAAAAAGATATTTTTATCCTTCATTTTGTATTGCTTTCAAGAATCTATAAGAGAAAAGGTAAAGTAAGACTTTCCTTTCATTATTTGAAAAAAGCTGAAAAAGAAGCTGAAAATATTGAAGCCTATGAATTGCTTTCAATTATTTATTCAGAAATACTCACGCTTTCTTATGATATGGTTTCAGTTAATGTTGAAGAATATATTAAGAAGAAGAGAGCTAATAATGAGCAATTGAGCTGGAACCAAGAAATAGATTTGTTATTAGCCGCAGTATTGTATAAAATTAAGACTGCTCAGAATTTTTCAAAAAATGATGAATCTATAAATGAAATTCTTCAAAAAACATTAGATAATTTTTCTAAAAATAAAAAAATTCCAAAAAGCCATAAGTTTAGAATTAAGGTTTATCAAGTGGTTAGTAGAATACTATTACAGCAACATGATTTTGATGCATTAGAAGTTTACCTTATTCATACCTATAAGGAATTTACGAAAGATAAGATATTTACCAAATCAAATCATGAACAAAAATTAACTATGCTTGCTTATTTAACAAATTGTTTATTTAAAACACATAAATATAAACAATCCTTAGCATATGCTGGAATCCTTAAAAGTAGCATGAATGAACATGACGGATTTCTAAAAGATAAATATCTATTCTACTACTATAATTCTCTTGTCATCAATTATTCCTTATCTGATAAAAACAAGGCCTTAGGGGTGCTAAAAGAAGCAAAAAATAATGATGTTATTCAAAATATGCCTACTTTCTCGGTATTTATTTATTTAAATACCGCACTTATTTATTACGATCAAGAAAAGCTTTTGTTATCAGCAAAAAATTTATCTCGCCTTATGTTGCAGGATGATTTTGTTAATATTGGGAAATCATTTCAACTTAAAATTCATATTGCTGAACTGATTGTTCGTTATGATTTAAATCAAACAGATGTTATTGATGCTAAAATAAAGCACATAAAAAAATCTTATGCTAATTTACTTAAAGATGATAATTTTAACAGAGATAAACAGCTTATTGAAATTATTGATTCTCTAATTTACTGCAACAACTTAACAACTGATAAAAAACTCTTAAAAAAGATTACCACTTTAAGTGTTATCATTACTGAAAAACAGGCTGATGACATTGATGTTATTAATTATAATGTTTGGCTAAAGAATCTTATCTAAATAAAAACAACTCTTATAAGTTCAGCTATTTTTTCATTGCATCCCAACCCTGTGCCGTAAGCGGATGTGAGGCCCCATCTTTTGCAATAAAATTATTTCCTTCACTAGCATCTGTCACGTAACCAACAATGGTGAAATCCGCATCTTTCTTGAATTTATCATAATGCGCTTGACTAATAGTAAATAACAATTCATAATCTTCTCCTCCGCTTAAAGCGCAAGTGATAGGATTCATATTGAATTCATTTGCCAAATTCATAGTTGTATAATCAACAGGTATTTTATCTTCATGAATAGTAATTCCGACTTTTGATGATTTTGATAAATGCAAAACTTCAGAAGAAAGACCATCAGAAATATCTATCATTGAAGTTGGTATAATATCCAAATCCTTTAAAATTTTAATGTACTTAACTCCTGCTTCTGGTTTTAATTGCCTTTGTAACACATAGTCATTTCCAGTTAAATCAGGTTGCATAGTCGGGTTTTCTTTAAACATCTCTTTCTCCCTATTTAGAAGCTGTAAACCTAAATAAGCTGCCCCTAAATCTCCTGTACAAATTACTAAATCATTTATTTTGGCGCCACTTCTATATACTACATTTTCTTTTTCAACCTCACCAAGTACTGTAACACTTATCATTAAACCTGCAGTTGAAGAAGTAGTATCACCACCTACTAAATCTACTCCATAATGTTCACATGCCAAATAGATTCCTGCATATAATTCATCCAAAGCTTCAACTGTAAAGCGATTACTCATAGCTAAACCCACAGTAATCTGCTTTGCATCACCATTCATGGCGCAAATATCAGATACATTAACAGCAACTGACTTATATCCCAAATGTTTCAAAGGCATGTACCCCAAATCAAAATGGACTCCTTCAACCAATAAATCAGTGCTTACTAATTGATATTTATCGCCAATATCAATAACAGCAGCATCATCTCCAACTCCTTTTATTGTATTTTCATTTTTTAACTTAATGTTTTTAGTTAAATGGTCAATTAAACCAAACTCTCCTAATTGTGAAATTGGAGTTGCATTTTGTGATTTTTCTTCAAGTAAACTCATGTGGCAAAGATAGGTTTTAAATCATATCATTTTTGTAGCTTTGCGTTCATTTAGATTAGATAAGAATAAGATGATAAATATTAGCGATTCAGCAAGAGATAGATTAATACATCTACTAGATAGTGATGGGAGTAAAAATTCATTTGTCAGGGTTGGTGTAGAAAGTGGAGGATGTTCTGGTTTAAGCTACAAATTAGACTTTGATGGCAACAAAAATGAAGATGATGAGCTTATTGAAGATAATAATATTAAACTTTTAGTCAACAAAAAAAGCTTTTTATACTTAGTAGGTACAACATTGGAGTTTTCTGATGGACTAAATGGAAAGGGTTTTGTATTTAATAACCCAAACGCAAGCAGAACCTGTGGTTGCGGAGAAAGTTTTTCTCTATAACAATTTATAAAAAATGAGTGAACAAAAAAGACAGTCGGAAGATAAGTTATTAGAAAAAGTAACATCAACTGAATACAAATACGGATTTACAACCGAGATAGAATCAGATACCATTCCAAAAGGACTTTCTGAAGATGTGGTGCGTATTATTTCTGCAAAAAAAAATGAGCCAGAATGGATGTTAGAATACAGACTAAAAGCCTACAGAGCTTGGTTAGAAATGGAAGAGCCTAATTGGGCAAACATCAATTATACTAAACCAAACTATCAGGAAATTATTTATTATTCAGCACCAAAACAAAAACCTGTTCTGGATAGTTTAGATGATTTAGATCCTGAAATGAAAGCAATGTTTGACAAACTCGGTATTTCTATTGGTGAGCAAAACAAATTAGCTAATGTAGCGGTAGATATAGTAATGGACTCTGTTTCAGTAGCTACCTCATTCAAAGAAACTTTGGCAGAAAAAGGAATTATTTTTTGTCCAATTTCTGATGCCATTCAAGATCATCCAGAATTGGTACAGAAATATCTAGGAAGTGTTGTACCAGCTAGAGACAACTTCTTTTCTGCTTTAAATGCAGCAGTATTCTCTGATGGTTCTTTCTGCTATATTCCAAAAGGAGTAAAATGCCCAATGGAACTATCCACTTACTTCAGAATTAATGAAGCTGGAACAGGTCAATTTGAAAGAACACTTTTAATTGCAGATGAAGGATCACAAGTAAGTTACTTGGAGGGATGTACTGCTCCTATGAGAGATGAAAATCAATTGCATGCCGCTGTAGTAGAATTAATTGCAATGGATGATGCTAATATAAAGTATTCGACTGTACAAAATTGGTATCCAGGAAATGCTGAAGGAGTTGGTGGAGTTTTCAACTTTGTAACTAAAAGAGGAATTTGCCATAAGAATGCAAAAATCTCGTGGACACAAGTAGAAACAGGTTCAGCAATAACTTGGAAATATCCTTCTTGTATTTTAAAGGGGGATAATTCTATTGGTGAGTTTTTCTCAGTAGCGGTTACCAATAACATGCAACAAAACGATACAGGTACAAAAATGATACACCTTGGAAAAAACACTAAGAGTACTATTATCGCTAAAGGAATATCAGCAGGAAAAAGTGAAGGAAATTATAGAGGATTAGTTCGTATTTCAAAAGGAGCTACCAACTCGAGAAATTTCTCTCAATGTGACTCTTTGTTAATGGGTGATAAATGTGGAGCACATACTTTCCCATATATTGAAGTGAAGAATAATTCTTCTAAAGTAGAACATGAAGCAACTACCTCAAAAATTGGAGAAGACCAAATATTTTATTGTAACCAAAGAGGTATTGGAACAGAAGCAGCAATTGCACTAATCGTAAACGGTTACTGTAAAGATGTTCTCAACCAATTACCAATGGAATTTGCAGTAGAAGCACAAAAATTATTAGAAATCAGCCTAGAAGGTTCAGTAGGTTAAAAACAAAGATATGCTACAAATAAAAGAATTAAAAGCAGGAATTGAAAGTAATCAAATCCTAAAAGGAATAAACTTAGAAGTAAAAGCAGGAGAGATACATGCAATCATGGGGCCTAATGGTTCTGGAAAAAGTACTCTTTCAGCTGTAATTGCAGGCAAAGAGGAGTATGAAGTAGAAGGAGGAAGTATTACTTTTGATGGAAAAGATTTATTAGAATTAGACCCTGAAGAAAGAGCCCATAATGGCATATTTCTTTCTTTCCAATATCCAGTTGAAATTCCAGGAATTTCTGTCTCTAACTTTATCAAAACTTCCATCACGGAAAGGAGGAAAGCACAAGGCTTGGAACTGCTTCCTTCTAAGGATTTATTAAAAATGATGCGTGAAAAGATGGAACTATTAAGCATCAAAAAGGGGTATTTATCCAGGAATATGAATGAAGGATTTTCTGGAGGAGAAAAGAAAAGAAATGAGATTTTTCAGATGGCAATGTTAGAGCCAAAACTCGCTATTTTAGATGAAACTGATTCAGGTTTAGATATTGATGCACTTAGAATTGTTGCTAATGGTGTCAATAAACTAAGAACTGGAGACAATGCAACTATCGTTATCACGCATTACCAAAGGTTATTAGACTATATTATTCCTGACTTTGTACATGTATTGCATAACGGAAGAATCATTAAATCAGGAGGAAAAGAATTAGCTTTAGAGCTAGAAGAAAAAGGATACGATTGGATAACTAAAGAAGCGGATAAAAAGTGGGCTTAATTAAAAATATAAAATCGTATTCTGAAGGGATTCAGATTTCTGCTGACAAAAAAGAAATACTTACTTCTTTTCTATTAAACGGATTTCCGACAACTAAAGATGAAGAATGGAAATATACCTCTTTAAAAAAGGTAATTACTAACGATTATAGTATTGAGAATAAAGGGGAAATTATTGATTCTTCAATAATAGAAAAATATTCTTTAGGGTTTAAAAATAGAATAATATTTTCTGATGGAAAATTGATAAATACTCCAACAATAAAAGGAGTAAGTATTACTGGTTTTTCTGAATTTGAAAGCGCAACTACTGACAGTATATTACAACTTAACAAAGCTCTTTCTCAAAATGGTTTTACTATTTCAGTAGATAAAAATACAGTAGTAGAAAATCCTATTGAAATCTTATTTTTCTTGACAACAGAAAATAGTTTTTGTCAATATAGAAACCAAATTTCTATTGGAGAAAACTCAGAAGTTAAATTTGTAGAAAGAATACAGAACTTAAACAATTCATCTTCTTTTATAAATCATTTTACTCAAACAAATTGTGCTAAAAATACAAAAGTAGAATTCAATAAAATACAGAATAATACTGCCGAATCGCAACTGATTGATACTGTTAATGTGTATCAAGATCAAGATTCAACTTGCAATATTAATACCCTTATTTTTGGAGGGTCATTCACTAGAAATAATCTAAATTTTGAACAAAACGGTTCTAATTGCGAAAGTAACATGAATGGGGTTTCAGTATTAAATGACAATCAATTAGCTGACAACCATACTTTTGTAGATCATAAAAGCGCTCATTGCAGAAGTAATGAAATGTATAAAGGAGTTTATTTAGGCCATTCAAAAGGTGTTTTTAATGGTAAAATAATGGTGCGTCCTAATGCTCAAAAAATTGATGCGTTCCAATCTAACAACAATTTACTTTTAAGTGATAATTCAAGTATTGACAGTAAGCCCCAATTAGAAATTTATGCTGATGATGTAAAGTGTAGTCATGGCTGTACTATTGGCCAATTAGATGATGATGCGCTTTTTTACATGAGAAGTAGAGGAATTGGAATTGAAGAAGCAAAAGCAGTACTAACCTACGCATTTGCATCTGAAGCAATAGAAAATATCTCAGTGGAACAAGTCAAAACGTTAGCTAAAAATTTACTTGCTCAAAAATTAAATGTTGATTTAGATTTCAGTTTATAAATGTTAGATATTAGCAAAATACGAAAGCAATTCCCTATCTTAAGTACAAAGGTAAACGGGGAGAATTTGGTGTATTTTGATAATGGGGCAACTACTCAAAAACCTCAATCAGTTATTACTGCTGAAAGCAATTATTACCAAAATGAAAATTCCAATGTACACAGAGGAGTTCATTTTTTAAGCGGATTGGCAACCGATAAATTTGAGCAGACAAGAATTACTATCCAAAATTTCATAGGCGCAAAACATTCTCATGAAATCATCTTTACTAAAGGAACTACTGACTCTATTAATATAGTTGCGAGCGGATACAGAACCTTATTAAATAAAGGAGATGAAATTATTATTTCAGAATTAGAGCATCATTCAAACATTGTACCTTGGCAAATGTGTTGCGAACAAAGTGGAGCTACTCTAAAAGTTATTCCATTGTTGGATAATGGAAGTTTGGATATGATAGCTTTTGAAAATTTCCTTTCTGAAAATACAAAATTAGTTTCTGTATCTCATATTTCCAATACATTGGGAACTATAAACCCTATTGAAAAAATTATTGAAAAAGCGCAAGCAGTTGGTGCAAAAGTTATGATTGATGGTGCGCAGGCAGCAGCACATATTTCACTAAATATGCAAAGCTTAGGGGCTGATTTCTACTGTTTTTCAGCACATAAATTATATGGCCCTACAGGAGTTGGTATTTTGTATGGGAAGGAAGATGTTTTAAATGAATTACCTCCATATCAAGGTGGTGGAGAAATGATAAAAGAAGTAAGTTTTAAGAAAACTACTTACGCCTGCTTACCTCATAAGTTTGAGGCAGGTACACCAAATATTGCAGGAGTAGTGGCATTTAAATCAGCTATTGATTTTATTACCGAATTAGGATTAAGCAACATTGCTAAATATGAGGAAGAACTTTTGCAATATGCTACAGAAGAAGTATTGAAAATAGAAGGACTAAAAATTTACGGAACAGCTAAAAATAAATCAGGAATTATATCTTTTAATATTAACGAATTGCACCCTTATGATATTGGTATGATTGTTGATAAAATGGGAATAGCAATACGAACAGGACATCATTGTACACAGCCTATTATGGAAAGATTTAACATTCCCGGAACAGCTCGTATTTCTTTAGCCGTATACAATACAAAGGAAGAAATTGACATTTGTATAAACGCCCTTAAAAAGGCAAAAATGATGTTATCCTAAATGAGTACAATAAAAAAAATACAAGCAGAAATTGTTGAGGACTTTGGAATGTTTGACGACTGGATGCAAAAATATGAATACCTTATTGATTTAGGTAACGAATTAGCTCCAATTAAAGAGCAATACAAAACGGAAGACAACCTTATAAAAGGATGTCAGAGTAGAGTTTGGCTACATGCAGAACATACTCAGGGAAAAATAATCTTTACAGCAGATAGTGACGCTATTATGACTAAAGGAATTGTAGCCATACTTATAAATGTGTTATCAAATCAAGCGCCTAAAGATATTGCAACTGCAAAACTTGATTTTATAAACGAAATAGGATTAAAAGATCAACTATCTCCTACACGTGCAAATGGATTAGTCTCCATGATTAAAAAAATGAAATTATACGCTATTGCGTTTAACAATTAGTTATATGAAAACAGAAGAAGAATTACAAAAAATAGGAGAAGAAATTGTTGAGGTGATTTGTGAGATTTACGATCCTGAAATACCGGTGAATATTTATGCACTTGGTTTGATTTACGATATTGAAGTAAGTGAAGAATGTGATGTAAATATTACTATGACTCTTACCTCCCCAAATTGCCCTGTTGCCGAAACCCTTCCTGTTGAGGTAGAAGAAAAAGTGAAAGTTGTTCCTGCTGTAAAAAAAGTAAAGGTAGAGATTGTATTCGATCCAGCTTGGACCAAAGATATGATGAGTGAAGAGGCAAAACTAGAACTTGGAATGTTATAGAAATGACCGGGGAAATTGTAAATAGAGTAGCAAAAAGTCCTTTAATCAGCATGGATTTGACTGATTATGCGCCAACAAAACCTATTGCCGTTTTAGATGTGAAAGATTTCCTTTTCCAAGGAATTGTACTAAAAGAAAAAGAGTTCAGGGTAAGTTTAAAAACATTTGATTTCTCAATTTACACCAACACAACTGTAGCTCTTAATTGTAGTGCAGATGCAATTGTACCAATGTGGGCTTTTATGCTGGTTACATCTTATTTGAATTCCGTTAATGCTGACATCCATTTTGGAATAAAAGAAGATGTGTTTCAGCAAATTTTTACCAATAATATTAATTCGATTGACGCTTCTAAATTTGAAAATAAAAAAGTAATAGTAAAAGGTTGTGGGCAAATTCCGCTTAAGGAAAGCTTGTATATTGCCATTACCAAAAAATTACAAAATACGGTTAGTAGCTTAATGTTTGGGGAAGCCTGTTCGGCTGTACCTGTTCTAAAAAATAAATAATGAATAATAATATTCAACATATAAATACTCAGATTTCTGAGTATAAAAAAGCAGTTGTCAATCATCCTTTATATATTCAATTAAATACCATTGAGGATGTCCAAAAACTAATGGAAATTCATGTGTATGCTGTGTGGGATTTCATGTCTTTATTAAAAGGATTACAAATTGAGCTAACGTGTACAACCTTGCCTTGGAAGCCAGTTGGAGACACTAAAATAAGACGACTCATCAACTCCATAGTATTGGAAGAAGAAAGTGATGTAGATTCTGCAGGGAACCCTTCTTCTCATTATGAAATGTATTTGGACGCCATGAAAGAATGTGGGGCTAATACTTATGAAATTGACAAGTTTGTTAATAGCGTTTCAGATCTAAACCTACCTAAAGTAAATACAGCTATTGACTCATTTTTAGCAACTACTTTTGATATTTTAAATAGTGGGGAGCCGCATAAAATTGCAGCAGCCTTTACTTTCGGGCGTGAGGATTTAATTCCAGATATGTTTACTGCTATTGTAAATGATTTGAGTAAAGAACATAAACTTGATAAGTTTGTCTACTACCTAGAAAGACACATAGAATTAGATGGAGGAGAGCATGGCCCTTTGGCGTTGGAACTTATTAGTAATTTATGTGGAGATGATAAGCAAAAATGGAAAGAAGTAGAAGAAACTGCTATTGCCTGTTTAGTCGCCCGTAAAGAGTTATGGGATCTAGTTTTAAAAGGACTTAATTAATCTACTTTCCCTCTTCAAAGGTTTTAATAGAGTGTTCAACTGACTGATTGATTTTGTTCAATTCTCTAGCTGTAAAATCACGATACTCTCCTATAGGAATATCCAAATTAATATTCATAATTCTCACCCTTTTTAGTTTTCTGATATCATATTCCAAATACTCACACATCCTACGTATTTGTCTATTTAATCCTTGTGTTAAGATGATCTTGAATTTATTTTTATCCGTTTGCTTAACAAAACATTTACGGGTAACGGTATCTAAAATTGGCACTCCATTCCCCATAGCTTCAATAAATTCCTTCGTTATTGGCTTGCTAACAGTAACCTCATATTCTTTTTCGTGATTATTTCTGGCACGCAAAATCTTATTTACAATATCACCATCATTCGTTAAAAAAATAAGTCCTTCGGATGGTTTGTCCAATCTTCCAATGGGAAAAATACGAGTTGGGTAATTAATATAATCAATAATATTATTCTTTTCTCGCATTTGGTCAGTAGTGCAAACAATACCAACTGGTTTGTTAAAAGCAATATATACCATTTTCTTCTTTTTGGCTCTATGCACTACCTTTCCATTCACACTTACCTCATCATCAGCCGATATTTTAGTTCCCATTTCAGGAACCTCACCATTTATTTTTACTCTACCTTGTTCAATTAATTTATCAGCTGCCCTTCGTGAGCAGTAACCAATTTCTGATAAAAATTTATTTATTCTTGTAAGATTTGTATCATTCATAATTGCTACAAAAATACGCTAAAATATTGTTAACATCTCGATAAAAACAAAAGTCGCTAAATTACTTAAAACAGCCCGTTTCATTATATTTGCGTAAACAAAAATAAAAAAATGACAAAGAAAATTTTATCAATTATAATGGCAGGATTTTTCTCACTATCAGTAATAGCTGATGAGGGAATGTGGCTACCACAATTATTAAAAACAATGAATGAAAGCGACATGCAAGCGCATGGGCTTCAAATGACTGCTGAAGATTTATACTCTGTAAACAACTCATCACTTAAGGATGCAATAGTATCATTAGGTGGGTTCTGTACGGCTGAAATGATTTCATCAGAAGGATTAATGTTAACCAATCATCACTGTGCTTTTGGATCTATTCAAGAGCATTCAAGTGTTAGTAATGACTATATAAAAGATGGTTTTTGGGCTATGAGTCGTGATGAGGAATTAGTAAATGAAGGATTGACAGCATCATTTTTAGTTAGCATTGAAGAGGTGACTGCTCGTGTATTAGCTGAACTTACTGATGATATGACCGAAAAAGAAAGATCAGCAAAAATCAGGGAAATCGCTAAAACTATTGTGGATGAGAAAACTGAAGATACCCACTACAATGCTAGGGTAAAATCTTTCTTTGGTGGAAACGACTTCTATATTATGACTTACGAAACATTTAAAGATGTTCGTTTAGTTGGAGCTCCACCATCAGCAATCGGTAAATTTGGAGGAGATACAGACAACTGGATGTGGCCTAGACACACTGGTGATTTTGCACTTTACAGAATCTACTGTGCTCCTGATGGAACGCCAGCTGAATACTCAGTAGAAAATGTTGCTTACCAACCAAAACATCACCTACCAATACAATTAGATGGTGTTGATAATGGTGACTATACTATGATTTTTGGTTTCCCCGGAAGCACTGACAGATACTTAACTTCTTTTGGAGTACAACAAGCTTTAGATATCACAAGCCCAACTACTGTTGATATCCGTACTGAGAAATTAGCAATTATGAAAGCTGGTATGGACGCCAATAAAAGAACTAAAATTCAGTATGCTGCAAAATATGCCCAAACTTCTAACTATTGGAAATACTTTATTGGACAATCAAAAGGATTAAAGTCAATGAAAGTTCACGATAAAAAAATTGCAATTGAAGATGATTTCAGATCTTGGGTTGCTGAAGATCAATCAAGAGTTGATAAATATGGTGAAGCCTTAAACTTAATTGAAAGCGCGTACAACACAAACAAAAAAATTGCTTTAAACAGAACTTACTTAAATGAAGCTGTATTTCAGGGCTCAGAAATCATGTACTGGTCATTCAAAATGAATAAAGCAATTGCCGCATTACCTAGTGAAGGAAAAGAAAGAAATGTTGCGATTAGAGAGATTAAAAAGGAAGCTAAAGATTTTTACAAAAATTATAATGCTTCAGTTGATCAAGAATTGTTTGGGTCAATGTTGGAGATGTACTACTACAATGTCCCTAAAACACAACACGCTCCTTTGTTTAAGAAAATTGAAAATCAATTATTTGGTTTCAAAAAATTAGATTTTGGATGGTATGCTAAAAATGCATTTAGAAGGTCCGTATTTTCTTCAAGAGAGAAATTCTTTACTTTCTTAGAAAATCCTTCCACTATTAAAATTGAGAGAGATCCTGCTTACAAAACTATAATGTCAATATACAATCAATACATTGAGCAAATTTCTCCTAAAAGAATTGATGTGAGAAAGGACTTAACAAAAGGAAATAGATTATTTATTGCAGGATTAAGAGAAATGAATCCTGAGATAAATTATTATCCTAATGCAAACTCAACTATGAGAGCAACTTACGGAAATGTGGGGGATTATAATCCTGGTGAAGCAATGCATTATGACTACTATACGACTATTGATGGACTCATGCAAAAAGAAGATGCTACAAATGAAGAATTTATAATCCCAGAAAGATTGAAAGAGTTATATGAAATTGGTGATTACGGAAAATATGGAGATAAAGATGGTAATTTAAGAATTAACTTTATTTCAAATAATGATATTACTGGTGGTAATTCAGGATCTCCAGTAATTAATGCTTGGGGAGAAATTGTTGGTACTGCTTTTGATGGTAACTGGGAAGCAATGAGTGGAGATATTGCTTTTGAAAAAGAAATTCAAAGAACTATTTCTGTTGACATCAGATATACAATGTTCATTATAGACAAGTTTGCTGGGGCAACTCACTTAATTAATGAGATGACTATTGCCCCTAAGCATGCTGAAAAAATGACGAAGGAAGAATTAGCAGCTACAGCTATGGAAACTGCTTTAGAAGACCCTAACACTATCGTGAAAGAATTAGAACTTAAAGAATACTTAGGAGCTCAAT
>UPTG01000384.1_pt1 | contig 36378 bp, 50 predicted proteins | sample 2160121 | NCBI WGS metagenome assembly UPTG01 (sample SAMN06266255, study PRJEB28933) | marine metagenome | isolation source: Columbia River Estuary | place: USA:Columbia River Estuary, USA | collected 2014-07-27
AATTGATACTTCTAGTGGTACAAGCTTTTTTGAGACTTGGCGAGGCTGCTCCAGCCTAACTAGCTTCCCAGAATTAAATACTTCTAGTGGTACAAACTTTAATTATGCTTGGCGTGGCTGCTCCAGCCTAACCAGCTTCCCAGAATTAAATACTTCTAGTGGTACAAACTTTACTTCCGCTTGGTACAACTGCAACAGCCTAATCAGCTTCCCATTATTAAATACTTCTAGTGGTACAACCTTTTATGAGACTTGGCGCGGCTGCAACAGCCTAACCAGTTTCCCGTTAATTGATACTTCTAGTGTTACAAGCTTTGATAGAGCTTGGCAAAACTGCTCCAGCCTAACTAGCTTCCCGTTAATTGATACTTCTAGTGGTACAAGCTTTTTTGTCGCTTGGTTCTACTGCAGCAGCTTAACTAGTTTCCCGGAATTAAATACTTCTAGTGGTATAAACTTTTCTTACGCTTGGCAAAACTGCTCCAGCCTAACTAGCTTCCCGTTAATTGATACTTCTAGTGGTACAACCTTTACTGCCACTTGGTACTACTGCACCAGCCTGGCCGATTTCCCCGCCAACATGTTCGATACGACGGGAACACTTATCTCTTCTGCTTTTACTAACGCTTGGCACAACTGTGCCCTCACCGCACAATCAATTGAGAACATCCTTGTCTCACTAGATACTAATGGTGCTACTGGTATCACACTTAGTATCGACGGCGGAACTAACGCTGACACCTCCACATGGTCAGCGGCTGCTAATGCAGCTTGGCTTAGTCTTGACGCCAAGGGCTGGAACATCACACAGAATGGACCTGATCCTACCTAATCGTAAGAAGCGGTGACTAAATGACATACGCAGTCCCTGGCAACATTCGCACCCACCTTGTAAGCTCCAGCACGCTTGGTGGAGCGGACAGCCCGTTCACCCGCACGCAAGCGATACTGGACATGATGAAGGGCTGGGAAATCATGAAGGCCGTCACCCTTGGAACTGAATACCTCCGCGAGAACAGCGAGGCGTGCTTACCAATTGAACCCCGCGAGGACTACACGGCGTATTTAGCGCGTGTAAACCGGGCCGTATTTTCACCATTTACCCAGCGCCTGGTGCGTGCCGCCGCAGGACTAATTCTGCGCAAGCCCATCAGTTTGGTAGGCGACCCATACTGGACGGATATTTTCGCTAAGGACGTTGACGGTTGCGGCTCAGACCTAGACGAGTATGCCCGCCGCTTGCTGCTGTGCTCATTAACCTACGGGCATTGTCATACATTAGTAGATTTTCCGGCCCCAACGGGTGCCCGCAGCCTTGCGGAAGAGCGCGAACTTAACCGCCGCCCGTACTGGATTGAAATCGACCCAGAGAATATCTATGGCTGGCGCCTGGACCGTGAAGTCAACTACGGTAATTTAGTACAGGTCCGCATCAAAGAAAAAGCAGTAGTCCCTGACGGCGAATTTGGCGAGAAAGTATACGACCAAATCCGTGTAATCGAACCCGGCCAGTATCGCATCTATCGCCAGGTCGAAACCAAAAAGGACATGCAGGGAGGCTTCCCATATCCAAACGCCTTCGACGCAACAGATGCCACCTCGGACTACGAGTTAGTGGAATCAGGCGACTACAGTTTGGGCCAAATCCCGCTGGTCACAACATATTCCGGCAAAGTAGACACCCTTACAAGTAAGCCGCCCTTACTTGACATTGCATATTTAAACCTGGCCCATTTCCAGCGCCAAGCCGACCTAATCCACAGCCTACACATCGCAAGCCAGCCAATTCTTGTCCTTGAAGGCTGGGACGACCAATCCAAAGACGTAGCCACCAGCGTCAATTACGCCATGGCAACCCAACCTGGCAACACAGTTTATTACGTCGAACCAGCTGCAAACGCATTTGAAGCACAGTCCAACGAAATCCGCGAGCTACAAATGCAGATGGCCACCCTTGGAATCAGCACATTAAGCCAACAGAAGTTTGTTGCCGAATCTGCCGACGCACGCCGCCTGGACCGTGTCGATACAAATTCAATGCTGTCGATGGTATCTTTGGACCTGGAACAAGCCCTACAAAAAGCGTTTAATTTAGCCGCCGACTATGTAGGAATCGCACCACCCGAAGTAAAGATCAGCCGCGATTTCGACATTGACCGTTTAATCGGGCAAGACGTAACCGCGCTGACGGCATTGTTCGAGCAAAATGTCCTGGGGCGCGACGAATTTCGTCAAATCCTTGTCCAAGGTGAAATCCTTCCCAGCGCTAGTGAGCAACAGCAGGCTGGTACTGAAACTGAGGACAGTGAGTCCGACCCAACTGAGGAATAAACGCCGAGGCATAGTCTCTTGTAAACTACATAAGTAGACTAAACGAGTACATGGAGTATGCCTACATGGGTAAGTCCTTAGAAAAAGTTACTAAGCCCGACGGTTCCGAAGTATGGGAACTCGTCGAGCTACGCGAACCGCAGCCTGAACCCGAGGTATGCAAAGCTGTTCGTAAACGCAAGCCCTCAAAGCCTGCGGAAGAAACCCCTACCACCACTTTTGACTTCTGACTATGGAAGAGCACGTCATCCAGGAAACGCCCGTGGCGAATCCTGACCAGCCCGTGGCTGCAGCCGACACCGCTCCACAGCAACCAGACCCTGCACTTGCTGTAAAAGCCGAATACGAGACCCAGCTTGCCGCCTTAAAACAGCAAGCAACTGAAGCCGAGGAACGTTTCCAAGGCATCAAATCCAAGCTGGACGAGGTCTACAAAAAGCAGGACGACCAGCGCAAACAAACGCTGGAAGACCAAGGCCAATGGAAAGACCTTTGGGAGGAAGCTAATAAAAGCGCCCAAGAAAAAGACGTACAGATTGGTGCGTTGGAACGCCAGCTGGCAGACATGAAAGTTTCCAATGAGGAGGCTTCCATGCGTACCAGTGCTTTATCAGCAATCAGCCGAGCTGGTGCGATCAACGCCGAGCAAATGCTGCAGCTGGTACAAAACAATCTCCACAAAAAAGACAACGGCGACGTTGTAATTTTGGACAAAGGTGTCGAACAAGATATTACTAACTACCTAGGCAATTTAAAGAATCCCGGTTCAGGTTTTGAGCACCACTTCAAGCCCAGCAGCGCCGCTGGCATGGGAGCCAAGCCCACACCAAACTCAGTTATTGCCCCTGGAATGCCTAATCCATTTAAGGCCGGTAGTATTAACATAACGAGACAAATGCAATTAAAAGCAGAGGAGCCCGAACTTGCAGCTGTGCTGGAAAGGGAAGCTTCTTTGTAGCCCCGGTGGGGCTTGTCTCACCAAGTCCGTGGCTTGGACCCCGCACACCTTTAACGTTGGTTTTCTAAGATGGCCGCACCATTTCAGAATTATTCCGGCGGTGTCCTTCTCGCGGACATCGTAAAGAGGAATAATCTCAGCACCTATGTGTCTGAGGCAGTAAAAGAGCGCAGCTTGTTCATCAAGTCTGGCGCTGTTGTCCGCAACCCATTGCTGGATGCCCGCGAAGGCGGCACCCGCATCCAAGTCCCTGAGTTCAATCCAGTATCTCCAACTGAGGAGATCATGGACGGTACAGCTACGTGGGGCACAAGCACCGCTGGCTACCTGACTCCACAGAAGATTGGCACGGGCACCCAGATCGCGTCTATCTGCCATCGCGGTTTCGCGTATGCAGTGGACGACGTTGCAATGTTGGCAGCGGGCGAAGACCCAATGCTTCACATCCGCAACCAGCTTGCCGATGCAATCAACAAGCTGAACAGCGCACGCCTGTTTTCGCAGCTTGCCGGTTTGTTTGGCACAGCATTGTCTGCCCATTCATTGGACAAGGCAGTTGCTGCAACTAGCGGACAAACCGAAACCAACTTCTTGACCGCAGCCAATTTGGCTGAGGCCCGCGCTGCCCTTGGCGAGCGTGGCGATGAGTTGGACACCTTGATTGTCCACCCATCCGTTGGTTTCTACCTGTATCAGGTTGGCCTTCTTACCTTCAGCACCTCTGCACTGGCCGCTGCTGGCGCAGTGACCTGGGGCGGTGGCGGCGTCGGCGTTGGAGCACGCTCCATCGGCGAATTTGCAGGCTGTAACGTGATCATGGATCCACAGGTCAACACTGTGATCCCTGGAACGTCAGGCGACGTCAAGGAGTTCCGCTGCTACCTGATGAAGGGTGGTTCAGTTCTGGAAGGCGTCCAGCAGGATCTGCGCATTGAAGCAGACCGCAACGTGCTCTCGAAGCAGGACGTACTTTCTGTGGACTACCACACCGCCTATCACGTGATGGGCACCAAGTGGACGAGTGCTGGTGACAACCCCACCAACGGCACGCTGGCCACTGCTGGCAACTGGTCAGCCACCTACGACACCGACCTGATCCCAATGGTCGAGCTGATCGTCAACAGCCCACTGGACACCAGCGCAATCGCCTGATACGTCCAGCAAAAGCTGATACTGCCCCGCTTCGGCGGGGTTTTTTATTGGGCTAAAATCAAAGAAAGTATTCCTGCAGTCCTGTGGCCGCAACAATCGATGCCACATTAAAGGGCGAAAACTCCAACAGCTATGTAACGCTGGCGGAAGCAAACGCCTATTTCGAGACCGTCCCAAGTTCTTCAACCTGGGACGATAAAACTGACGACCAAAAGAACCGCTCCATCATCAGCGCAACCCGCTGGATCGACGTACTTAACTTTTACGGCGACCGTTGCAGTAATGGCCAAGCCCTGAGCTGGCCGCGCAACAACTACCACGTTGACCGGGTGGAACTTACATGTTCCGTCATCCCAGCAGACATCAAATACGCCACCTATGAGCTGGCGCGTGCGTTAGCAAATGACACCGATGCCGTCACTGGTAACACCGGAACCGAAGGTTTGTATGAAGAAGTCGAGCTAGGCGAACTAAAGGTGAAGTACAACACAGATAGCCAGGCAACTGGATCTGTGAACAACATTTTTGATGTCTACCCGTGGTTACAGTCTTACCTTGGAGCCTTCACCCTGGGCGGCTCTGGGGGTTATCAAGTGCGCGTTGTTAGAGGATGAAATGTCAAGAATAGACGACACCTTTTCACCGATTCCAGCCCAGATCTTTAACGACTGGGGGCAGGACATCACGTACATCAAGACCACTACACCCCGCGCCTACGACCCAACCACAGGGGCTGTGACTGGAGCGGACACCAACGTCACAGTAAGGGGCATTATCAGCCGCCTGACGCCCCGCGAATCCGAGGGCTTGTATCAAAGCACGGACGTAAAGATCTTGATTGGTACGGCAGAACTTGGCGATTATTACCCAACAGAGGCCGACCGTGTGCAATATCCGCAGGCAGGCGAAACCCGCGAAGCCAAGATTATCAACATCTTGACCTATCGTGGTGACAAGCCTGTGTACCACACCCTTATCGTGAGGCCACAGTAATGGCTAAAGGTTTTGGGATAGGCAAACAACTAGACCGCGACGTTTCATCGGCTCTTTTAATCGGTGCCATTAAAGCTGCGGAGCTCACAGTAGACGAGTTACAAGAGGAAGGCCCTAGTTGGACAGGCCGTTTCTCTAATTCTTGGCAAATTCAAGGCCCGCAAGGACAGCAAGTTAAGGGTGACGGTGGTCCAGGAGATGCCCGACCACTCAGATTTCGTGAAGGTCCGTTTACTGGACCGCAAGCAGCAGCAACGCTTTTAAGGACCAAAGTAACTACGGATAAAGTTGTATTTACTATTTCAAACTTTTCGGATCACGCAGCGGAAGCTACTGATGCCGTGGAACATGACAAAACTTACTATCCAAAAGGTTGGGCAATATCTCCAGATGGCCCACAAACCTCACAAGGTCAAGCCAACTTTGACCCGGTTAATGGTGGACGTAAAGACAGTAGTCGTAGAGGGGATACAGGCGGCGGTGATCCAAAAAGCATCTCAAGTCGTACAGCCCCCTTGGACTGGTTTGCAACTTTTGCAGAAGGAGGCCGCCTAGACAAAGCAATTAAAATAGAAATGGACAAAGCCTTGGCAAAAGCGTTTAGAAAATGAACTACCAAGCGATCCGGGCATCAATGGAGAACCCGTTACTGACGGCATTTAACAACCTTGTACCAGCAGTTCCTGTTTACTTTGACAACATCACTGCCGTTCCACCAAATACGACCACCGAGTACGTCCGCGTCAACATCACGTTTGGCTTAACCAACGAACCGACGCTGACTTCTAGCTTAGATAATGCCCGTGGAGCGTTAGTGATCCGTTTGTTTACAGAAAAGGGGCGTGGTCCGGCCCGCAATCAAGAATTGGTAACAACTGCTGTGAACGTATTAGAGACTATTAACGACACGGCCAAAGCTAATACAGGTGTGTTCGTAAAATTGGGTGAAATAAACGGCCCAACTTTTTCAGCTACTGAAGAATCACCACATTTTATGGGCCGCATTGACACCGGCTATGTAGCAACTGTACTGACTTAAATAGTCGCTAACCTGTAATAAGCCGGGCAGTGCCCGCAGAGACCTTTAATTTTTGGCGTACCAATGGCCACCACCGTTCTGTCCGGCACTTCAGGTGCCCTCTACTACAAGCCTGCCGGTACTACAGATACGTTTGCCGAAACAGACGTAAATGTAGGTACTGACACGATCACCGTGAAAACCTATCTGAACTTCAAGGCAGGTGACCCAGTGCAATTCAGCGTTGTAAATACTACAACGCACTTGGCTGGCAGTGGAACACTTCCAAGTGGTCTTTCAGCCGCCACAACCTTTTACGTCAGTAGCTACGACGCTGCAACTGGAGCACTTCAGGTTTCCGCAACCGATGGCGGTTCTGCCGTAACGCTGTCAGATGACGGCACAGCTGTATCTCCAAATGCCTTCCAGGTTGCTTATGACTCCTACACGGTCATCGGTCAAGTAAGGGACTGGAATTTCGAGATTACTAGGGCAGAGCTTGACGTTACAAGCATCGGCCAAACCCCTGGCCAGTACGTGCCTTTCCGTACTTACATCTCCGGCTTCGGCGATGGCACGGGAAGCGCAACAATCTACATGACCGATAACGACGCTTCTTTGGGTAACCGCATTGTAGACGACGTTCTCCAGCGCAATCAAACAGGTGCAGGTTTTAAGCTTTACACCAACGAGGTGTTCAGCGGTGGCACCGTAAGCGACGCGCTCAGTAGTTCAATTGAATTTGACGCAGTGCTTACTTCTGCAAGCATGAATGTCAACCCTGATGATGCCCAATCAGTGGCTGTGAACTTCAGGCCATCCAGCACCCCAGTGTTTGACTTCAGCGCAAGCTCATAGGTTAATCCTTATTAAGTAAGTAAACCCCGGCAAAAACCGGGGTTTTTTATTGCGCTACGCTAGATTGAATTTAAGTCAATGTAGTATTTATGGCTGGGACACTTCGCCCAATCGACCGCCTGCGTAAAGCGGCAAACCTGCAGCCAGTAAAACGCGAAGTCGAGATTTCCGATGGCTCAGTATTTGAGATGTGGGTAACGCCTATGACAATGGCGGAGCGAGAACGCGCCCAAAAGCAAGCAAAGTCCGACGACGCTGGCGCGTTCGCACTGCAACTACTGCTGTCTAAAGCCCAAGATGAAAACGGCAAGCGTTTGTTTTCAGCTGGTGAAATCGACGTTTTAAAGAACGAGGTGAAGGACAGAGACCTGCAATCTTTAATGCTTGCTGTTCTTCAAGACGATGAAGAGCCAATGGACCCAAAATCCTAAGCGCGGAACTTCGTAAAGACAACTGGCTCATGCTGCAATTTGGCGTTGCCAAAGAACTAGGTATGAGCCTTACCGAAGTCCGCACCACCATGACGGCGGAAGAGCTAATCGGCTGGAGCGCCTATTTCCAGATCCTTAACGAGGACCAAGAAAAGCAAATGGAAAAAGCCCGCCGTAGAAGGTAGGGATTTTTGTGAGTAGAATACACAGTGACGTGACAGCTGTGGATCGTGGCATACAGAGCTGATATTGAGATAGCCGTAATTGGTGCAGATAAACTGCGGAGTCTCCGCAAAAATTTAGATGAAATTAACAATAAACTTAAAGAAATAGATGAAAATGCAGAATTATTTGATAATCCGATACGAAGCCTCGCAAGCTTTAATAAAGCCTTACAAACAGCACAACAAAATTTAAATTTAGTTGAATTAGCGGCTGACGATGAAGCCAAAGCTATCAAAGGTTATGTAAAAGCTTTAGAAGCATCTAACGATGCCGCTGCCAGACAAAACCAATTAATTCAGCGTGAAGTAACACTTAGAAACAAAGCCAAAAAATCAATAGAAACCCGAAAAAAACGGGACGAATTTCTTGCCGGACCAGGAAGAACTATAAGAGCGGAGAAATCTGCCCAACGCGCTACACGAGAGAGTGCAAGACGGCAGCGTGAATTTGCGGAAATAGAAGCGTTTAACAAAAAAATTAACCGTATAGAAGCCAATTTTAATGCTGGGCAAGAACGTATCCGCAGAGATGCGGACAACGCAGAGTTACGGAGGCTTTTAAAAAGACTAAAGCTTGAAGAAAGCAAGGTAAAAGAAATAGGACAATTAAGGGCAAAAATAGACAAAAAAGCTCTTGACGATTTTGATAGACGTTTAAGGGAATCCAGTACATTAAGAGGGCAAAGCAGTCCTATTGGTGGGGCGCGTAACATACCCGGAAGCCCGGCAGCTAGAAGACGCACCAATGTAGGTAGAGCAGTTGGCGCAGGTCTAGCCACTGTAAATGTACCAGGCCAAGATATTGCTCAGGCTGCAGCTCTTGGTTCGTTTGCGGGACCAAAGGGTGCGGCTATTGCAGCAGGTATTGCTGTAGTTGCAAAAGGTTTAACCGCTGTAGGAAGGGCAGCGCCGGAAATTGCAAGAACTGAAGCTCAAATTAGCAAACTAGAGATTGCGTTACGTGGAATCCTAGGCAGTAAAAGTGAGGAGGGCTTCAAAGCAATTGACCGGGCTGCCCGCGACTTTAACCAGCCGATTGTAGACGCCACAAAAAACTTTACGCAATTAAGTGCCGCTGCAACAGCTAACGGCAACAGCGTTAAACAGACAGAAACTTTATACCGTGCTTTATCTGCCGCAACCAAGGCCACAGGTGGTGATGCGCAAGATCTTAGCGGCGTACTACGAGCGGCAACCCAAGTCATATCAAAGGGCGTCGTAAGGTCCGAAGAACTGCGGGGGCAGATTGGCGACCGACTTCCTGGTGCGTTCCAGCTGTTTGCCCAAGCCACAAACCGTTCTGCGGAAGAATTACAGAAAGCCTTAGAGCAAGGCGAGGTTAGCGCAGACGAATTTGTAACTACATTTTCAGACTTTATTCTTAAGAAATTTGAGCCTGCTGCCCTAAGAATCGGTGACTCCCCAGCCGAAGCTGGAGCCCGTCTAACCAAAGCACTAGAAGACGCTAACCGTGCAGCAGGACCGCTACTGCTGGCACTTGGAGCAAAATTCCAACAATTTGCTGTAGATGCTATTAACGAATTAAAACCTTTACTTGCGCTAACAAATAAGACTTTTAAATTAGACCGTGCGGGTAAAAATCAAACACTTGCCGACCTAGAAAAAAATATAATTCCTGATCTTGAGAAAAAAGTTGCCGAAGGTTTTTCTAAAGATCCAGCCTCATTCTCGGGGATACCTGTGCCCGGTTTATTTAGGTTGCCAGGTTTTAGAGATATTTTACCTGAAAACGCCTTAAATCCTGCCACAAAAAACTTAGAGTTAGATTTACAAAAGCTTGCAAGAGCAAGAGGTACTCAACAGCAACTCCGCGAAGAACTATTCCCGACAGGCAGAGGAAGAAACCCCTTACCGAGTACACCAGAAGAAGAGGATCTAAAAGGCGCACCAAAAGCGCCCAAATTACCTGTATCCCAAACCTTACAATTACAGCAAAGTCTACTACAGGAAAGTATTAAGCAGTTAGATATAGACACGAAACGTAGAGAACTTCAAGCAACTGAACTAGGCGCAGCAAGGCTACAAAACCAAGCATTGTTTGAGAGATTGCCTCTACAGGAAAGGCTTTTAGAGCTAGGGCGTCAGAGAGCTTTAGCGCAAAGCGATTTCCCTGCGGATGCGGCTGAAATTAACCAAGTTTTTGACGCCCAGCTTCAGAACCTGCAATCTCAAAACGCTTTATTAAGGGAGCAGGTAATAAAAAGAGAGCAAAATTTGATTGTAGCCAAAGAAATTGCAGCTTTAGAGTTTAGCCAGCAAACAGAGCAGATAACTGTAGGTTTTGAAAGGCAAATCGAGGACACTGGCGCGTTCGATAGATCAGAAGCCCTTGAACTGCAAATCAGTCAGACAAGACGTAGAGAAGATGCTGAAAGAGATTTAACGGCACAAATAGAAAAACTACGTATAGCAGAAAAGGGCGGGGACGTAAATGCAACAGCTGAAATAGAGCGATTAGAAGGACGCAGACAAGCTGTTTTAGGGTTGCTAGACGCCTTAAGCCAGGCCGAGCAGCAACAGCTCCGCTTCAACCAAGCATTTGAAGCGGTTTCGCCCGCAGTCAACTCACTTGTCGGCGGACTCCGTGAAGTAGTTGCTGGAACGAAGACTGCCGAGGAAGCCTTTGCCGACTTCTTGAGCACGATTGCGGACCAGTTAATCCAGACTGCGGCAACATTGATCGCTCAGTATATCGCTATTGGTCTGGCCAAAGCTTTTGCAGGTTTAAGTGGCGGCAGTAGCGGCCTAGATTTTAATACATCCGCTCCAAGCATTACAGGTAACTCACTCGGAGACTTTGGCGGTGGTACGCCTTTTGCTGGAGCGTTTAGGGCTAACGGCGGCCCAGTCAGCGCAAACCAGCCCTACATCGTAGGTGAGCGCGGGCCAGAACTTCTGATCCCACAAACTTCAGGTACGGTGCTTAGTAATGAGGACAGCAGAGCTGCCTTAGCAAAATACAGCCCAGGAAATAACCTTTTAAGCGAAGCGGGCGACAGCACTGGAACAGTCGCAGGGAGGAATGAAACTTTAAACCCAGTCATAAATATTTCCACCGGCCCGACCCTGCAGTTTGAGGGTGAAGGTTATGTTAAGCAAGAAGACTTCAAGGCAGGTCTTGCCCGAGCCGCCCAAGAGGGTGCAAAACAAGGTCAAACACTTACTTTGCGAAAGCTTATGATGTCTCCTACAGCCCGCAGTAAGATCGGAATCTAATGGAACTAAACATTGGAGTATTGGTAACCCTTAGCCAAGATGGCCAGCCAGTGATGCGGATGCAGAATTACCGTGTATCCAATAGCGTAAACTTTAATGGTGAAACTTTTACATTTGCTCCGTTTTCGTTTTCAGGCGCAGTAACAAGTTTGCAAGGTGATAATGTTGAAGCGGGCCTAGTTTTTCCTTCAAACATCGTTACACGTAGCTGGGCACAGGACGCGATTCTTTTACGGTGGACAGCAAGAGCAAACATTGTGCTGTTGAACGACGATTTCACGATAAAAAGCCAGCTCTACTCATACGCAGGTCAAGTAGGGAATGGGGGCTGGAACGAAGCAACATTAGAGCTGCAGCTTAACAGTGTGATCAACGCTGTGAGTGGTAATATTCCCGGTCGGGTACTGAACAGACAGCTAGTTGGCAAGATTCCTATCACTTCTTCAATCAATGTGTAGTCAGCTAATAGGTAAGGAGTACAGCTACGGAGAGAACGGTGAAAAGGTGGATTGTATATCTTTAGTTTTCCAAGCTTTAGACATTATGGGGATCGAGAATCCGGGCGTTCAGAAGTGTTGGTACACCATGTCTATACGTGAGATATTTGGGCAGGTTTCTATTTACGCCCACTGGGTAGACGAGCCGACCTATGATGGCGACATAGTATTACTCGCCAGCGATCCACTGGCTTTTGGCGTTGTATGGAAAGCGGGAATCCTTTACATCAATCAAACGATAATGAAAGTGGATTGGAAGCCAGTAAGCTACCTTTCGATCCGCCGTTGCTTCCGTATGAAAGGGAACTCGTAGAATTTCTGGGCTGCACTAAAGCAGAATATAAAGAATTAATAAAATACAACAATATGCAGCCCCGCGTAAGGGCTGCAGCGTACGAAAACGTACCAGATATTGTCAATGGCCCTATAACGCCGCTTGCAGCAATTGTAATTAATCTTGTTGTTGGCGTTGCGCTTACAGCAGCTTCTGTGCTACTTGCCCCAAAGCCAAGCATACCAGACCAAGAAAAGCGAAGGCAAATTCGTCAGCAGCAACTGCCAGACCAGATCGGCCCAAGCCGCTTTAACCAAACGAGCAGCTTTAGCGGTTTTTCTGCTCTCGTGCAATATGGAGCACCTGTTCCAATTCCTTTCGGAAAAATAGGCACAGCAACTGGGGAAGGAGTTGACGAAACAGTAACGACAGGAGGAATCGTATTACCTGGAACGTTGGTATGGTCAAGGGCTTTTTCAGAAGGCACCTTCCAACGCATCAAACTTCTTTACACCTTTGGGGAGTATTTAGAAGGCGTGCCCACATTAAGGAGCACATGGCTTGGTACGACATCACTAAGCAGCCTGGGTAATTTTGACTTCGCCTATTATTGGAGTTCTAAGCAAGGACCAAATAGGATTAAGGGCGGAGATTTTTTATACGGTAAAAGAGGTGTACCCGGTTCAGCCGACCCAGACACCAGAGACGAAATCTTTACTGCTCCGGGTGAAATAGAGTTTGACAACGCTTTTTGCCAGGTGTACAACCCAAATAGCAAGGCGCGGTTTGGCCACTACAGCCCAATAAGAAACGGCACAGCACACCGCTTAAATTGGGAAGTAGTTAGCATTCCTTTCTCCACGGGTGAGGGCTCATCGACCGGTGACAAAAATGATGCAATACGGAGAGCTAGGGCAAAACGAGTAAAAATCAGCGGTATAAATGCGGCTCAACTTGCAAGCGACGGCTTTAATGACGCTGCTGGTCAGCCAGGGGTAGGCAGAGGCTATGGAACGCAGATGGGCTTAATTTCAATACAAAGAGGAGGCGCGGAACAGGTATTTTTAAACAAAGTACCAACTGCTGACATTGAACTAGGTGACATAGTTACATTCAGGCTTAGTAACACTGACCCACTTGATCTAGACACAAGCGACCCAAGTTATGACACTAGGGATATTGAAGGAAAGACCATAATTAATGGAGACCCCCAAGACTACGGAATAAGTTATACAGATCTAAAATCTGCTGTTGACGATTTACGGATACAGGCAGATGAAGCGATGGTATTAGGTTCCCGGTGGATTATCGGTAACGTAGGCTTTATTGTTGTATCAAGAACGACAGGTATATGGAATCAAGGTAGAACCATAGACGTAAAACTGGAGTGCAACAACACGTTAGGTGCAAAAAATATAGGCTTTGCTGGAACGAGGGCAACACAAGATTTGCTCGCTGGTTACGAAGGTCCATGGCCTGAGTTTCTACGCGGTCCAAGGCCATCAAATGTAAGTGAAGGCGGGTTTAACACTAGCAAACACTGCGGCGCAGCTTTCTGGAACATTTGTAAATACGATGTTGCGTCTGTGCGGATGATCAGGGCTGCAGACACAATTGAGGTGGGGATCAAAAGTATCGTATTTAACCAAGCTAATGGACTGTGTAATTTCAACGGCTTGCTAACACCAAAAGAAACTTGGAAAAGAGACAAAGACGATATTCAATTAAGTACGCCCGCTTTATCCCGGTATTTTCAAAGAACGTCTTGCTTTAGTATTTGGATACGAGAGATACCCGAATACGAGCCAATTGACGGTGACGAAGGTGTAAGTTCCAAGCCGTGGTCAAGGATACCACAAGTTTTTTGCGTCAGCGGTAACACGCCCCAGCCTTTATTTAACTACATTAGATTGCGGCCAAATGGTTCACAAGGCCCAAATAAAAGATACGAGTTTAGGTTTACACCTAGAACAGGCTCGGACGTAGTTCAAAATGGAACAGAAAATGCAACATATTTTAGACTTAACGCCCAAAGCGGTGAGGTTATTGGCGAAGACTTTCAGACCACTTACGGAACAGTGAGGGTCACATTTACCGGTGACAGGGTAAAAAGAGAGGCAATTTTATTAAACAGTGAATTAACCACAGCGGCTGGGGCTGACACCGAAACTGGGGGTGTAGAGGAAAGTGAACCTGCATTTGTACCGACAAGAATAAGCTTTTTAGATGTTACAGGAGGCAATTTCCCGATAAGTGCTTGGCTTACTGAAGTGATCGGTAGAAACCCTAGGTTTGTCGGTGATGTAGGCAGAGGAATAGTCAGGTTTACAAAAAACAGGACTAATAGTCCCCCAGGATTTATAGAATTTGAAGTTACCGCCGTAGCTGGAAACCAAACCGGACCTTTACACGTTGAACTTTATGGAACCAGTCTAAACTGGTCCAACGCTGTAATACCTGCACTTCAAGTAATACAAGGACCGAGCACAGGGGGACTGTGGACCGGAGTAGGTGAAGGTTTTAATGTTCCAAAAAGCATAAGCTCATCTAACCGCTACAGAAACGTACAAAGTCAAGTTACCGTCGCTTTTCGAGTTGCCGCTGGGGAAATAGTTACCAGCACAATTGATGTAACCCAACCCTCCACTAGTATTGGCTTTGAAGAAAGATTTTTTGAAGAATATAGCCAAGTTTCTGACTGCAGCCACTATATAGAAATTACAAAGTCAAATGCGAACTCACCGGAGCATGAAATTGTCTATGTAAACGAAAGTGTACGTGAGGACAACGTTCCTCAATACGAAGACCTTTCGATGCTAGGTTTGTGTGTGAAAGCTGGAAACAATCTTTCCAGTGTTGAGCAGCCCCGAATATGGTTAGATAAAGGCGTTAGTGTAGAAAGGCTAGAGCCGAGTATAAGCAATACATTTGGCCCAAGCAATATATTTTCAGACCTGCTTTATTACCTACTCACAAACGAAAAACAGGGTGTTGGTACGAGCGTTTCTTCCGCGCTTGTTGACAGGGATAGTTTTGCGGAGACTGCAAAGTACCTAGTAAAGAACCGTATATTTTGGACGGGGGTTATAGAGGCCGAAACAAACCTAAGATCCTTTGCGGTGGAAAATGCTGGTAAATGTTTATGTAATTTTACAATTAAGAACGGAGTGTTTGGTGTGATGCCTGCTCTGCCTGTTGAACAAGACGGAAGCATAAGTTTAAACAGGTTAGTTACTAGCCAAATTTTTTCTGCAGGTAATATTTTAGAAAATTCCCTGCAGGTTTCTTTTATTGACGGTAACGAAAGAATAGCAAAGGGCATATCTGTCCGCTGGCGCGATTTAAAACCCTATGAACTGCCCGAAGAAAGAACCGCAATTATCTACGAGAGTATTGGTGGTGCAGGCGAGCCAAACATTATAGAAGACCTGGATCTTACGCAATTCTGCGACAACAGGGACCAAGCACTTAAAACTGCCCGCTTCATACTGGCCTCCTCCCGACTGGTAAGCAAAACAATATCGTTTGAAACGACTCCAGACGTTTTACTAATCCAGCCTGGAAGCTACATACAGGTACTGGTAGAGGAGGTGGACTTTAGTGCGGGCTTAAACGTTGTGATAAACCCTGACCTATCCATAAGGTCTGTGGATCCCGTACCAAACGGTGCATACGAAGCAACTGTACTTTTGCCGGGGTCAAACGAGATACAGACTCGTAGTGTAACAACACTTGACAACTCGGTAACAGATCCATCTTTAGCTGGAGCGTTGATCAGCTTCCCTAGCCTGACACCTAATGAAGACATCTACCAAGTGCAGGAGCTAACATTAAGTGAAGACGGCATTGTCAGCGTGACTGCGGTAGTTGTTCCAACTAACACTGATGGGGTAAGCCGCGTCGCGAGCTTGGTTGAAGAGGCTAACCCAGACTCCTTTGTGGTAATAGAGTGATGGCATTTCCTAGTTTGGTTCCATCAGCACGCTCTTTTGCCCAGGGGGACTTTGCCAACAAAAAGTACACGGCTATTTCAGGCCAAGAAACCCGCATCCGTTACGGCGATAAAAAGTACGGTGCTACTTTAAACCTTACTTATCAAAACCTCAGCGACGACCAAGCAAATCTATTTTTAGCACACTACACAGAAGTGCTTGGAACGTTTAAAAGTTTTACATTGCCTGCAGGCACAACAGGGGGCTGGTCAAGTACAAGTTACATACCTAACAGTTCAGAGCTAAGATGGCGGTATGAGGCTGCTCCAACTTTAACTAACAACAGGCCCGGTGTTTCTAGTATTTCGTTGCAGCTGAGGGGTGTGATCTAATGGCTTTCTACACAGGCACTGATGGAAGACTACTTATTGAAGGCGAAAATGCAGCAAAAGTAATTAACTGGTCCTTTACGTCTAGTTTGCAAGTGCTGGAAACAACCACACTTTCAGACCGTGATCGTACAGCAGTTCCGGGCATTAGGTCTTCGTCTGGTTCGTGCTCATTATTTTACTACGATGCCGACCCAACCAGCACATCTACGAATAGCGCAAGTAAACTATTAAACAAGATAATCAAAGCTGGGGGGTCTAATGCCCAAGGAGCAGAAACAGAAAAAGTACGTTTAGAGCTTCGTGTAGTTACAGGCGGCGTTACCAGGAAGATTATTGGCGATGTTTGGATTACTAGTGCAAATTTAACAATGTCTGTAGGAGAGGTATTGTCTTCTGACATCACCTTTGAGTTTGATGGGGCACCTACAAACGTACTGATATGAGCATTTATTTAGGCAGAGAAGGCTATGTACAGCTAAAAAGAATAGCTGAAACCGATGAGTACGTGAGGCGCGTATTGACTCCTAATGACGTAAACGTGTCGGAGCGAAGATTTAGTTTTAGTTTTACCGCATCAGTTTTTATAACAGGGGATAGAATAGAACTTGGAACGCAAGATTTTAGTAACCTTGTATTAATTCAAAACCACAGTTTTCCCGACGCTTTAGTGTACGTTAATGTGGACGACGCGGGCGGTATTCGTCTTTTTGACACGTTTGAACAAGCAGTAAACGGCGACATAAACGACGCTTTACCCCTAGAAAGGGACACAGGTAATCAAAATATACGGGCCAGAACAAGAGACCCCGGATTAAATTTTATTTCTCAAGTTTACAAGTACGAAATTACAACAAGTAGAGATTCAGTAGATGTAACTGACTTAGGTAGATCCTTTAGAGAAAATTACTCAAATGGACTAATTAGTGGCCAAGGCAGTCTTTCTTGCTTTTGGGAGTACAAAAATACGTTAGGCGACGATAAGGTAGGTGGTAAAGACGAAGTGCCTAACTACATGGCCAAGCTTCTTCTTAGACTAAGGCAAGGCAGTGTTTTTCTCGGGCGTTTTATTATTTTTGATGACAAAAAAGGGCACAAAATATACTACCAGATGCGTTGTGTGGTGACAAACGTCGCTATTCAAGCTGGAACGAGAGACGAAATTATAGAAACTGAAATAAATTTTGTGACAAGCGGCTCAATAGCTTTAAGAGTCTCCCAAGACTTTGGCTCGTTGTTGCTTGAAGACTCCAGTAAGCTTTTGGCCGAAGACAGCACCCAAATTCTGGGCGACCCAGACGCGCCATAAAATTTTCAACCCTATTAGAATGCTAGTAAGGTACTGTGCGCTGAGTTAATGGCTGATCTTCGTATTTCTGACCTACCTGAATTAGGCAGTTCAGAGCTACAGGCAGCGGACGTACTGCCTATTGCAGACCTAAGTGCCTCAGAAACCAAAAAAATTACCGCTTCAAATCTGATCTTAGACGGGATCACTTTACTTGCAGACGGCTCTATACCGGGCGCAAAAGTTAATTTCACCACAGCTGCCGGTTCCATCGGCACCACTGAGTTAGCTGACTCCTCTGTCACAGCAGCAAAACTTGCCGACTCCAGTTCCGCTTTAGTAGTAACTGCGCTACCCGCAACAGGCGATTTTATTGGTCAAATCGCAATCGACAACTCAACAGCAGAAATAAAAACTTACATCTGGGATGGTACGGTATGGAGCCTGACAAGCGGAATACTAAATGTTACAGGAAGTAACTCAGGTCTTGTAAACACAGAAGTAGTCATAGCAAACCACAGCGCCGCTGTTTCGGCTTCAATTGACGACACAACTGCAGCCGCTCAATTCCTTGCTGGTCCTACAGGTTCAGCCGGGGCTGTAAACGCAAGAACAATTGTATCCAATGACCTACCACTGGCAAGCTCTGCACGTGGAGCGGTTGCTGTAAACGGAAACGGCCTAGTTTTAAACGGGCAAGTACTTTCTATTGACAACACTGTTGTCGCAAACACCGGAACCAAGCAGCTTGTAAACTATGACAGTAAAGGTTTAGTAACAAGCGGCAGTGTAATTACACCAGCAGATTTACCTGTAGCAACAGCATCTGCTGTCGGTGTAGTTAGACCAGATACTACAAGCTTGTCTGTGGATTCTCTGGGTGAAATTACGCACGTAAACACAGTTGGTGCGGGAAGTGGAATTAAGCTTGAATTTGACGAAAACGGTCACGTAACAGGTTCCTTACCTTTACAAGAAAGCGACATACCAAGCTTAAGCACGTCAAAAATCATTTCTGGTACGTTTGGCGCTTCTTATATAACAGCCCGCACCATAAGCAATGAGAAACTATCTGATTACTCTATTGCCTACGTCCAAGAGGTAATACCTTCCATTGCTACAACAGAAAGCCACATTGGAATGCTGTGGCTTCAAGAATCCACATCTGCGCTCCACATGTGGAACGGTAACTCTTGGTATCCAGTCAGCTTTGGAAGACTAGCTCAGCAAAATTTAAGGTATGCGGGAACAATTGACGCAGGTACTGGGTTTATTGTCGGTGTAACGCCTCTAGGGATTAGCGCCGGGTACTCAATTGGTGACAACCTAGGCACCGCAACAGACGAGCTGGCCGGTATCTACTTTATTGTGAACACCTCAGGCGGAGGCCCAGGCAGCAACATTCCGGGAGCCCCAGGAGTGTCTTTTGAAAACGGTGACCTGATTCTTTGTAACGGCTTAGCAGCGGGATGGACTGTCGTTAAAGCATCTTCTGCTGGAATAAGCGGCATCACAGTATTAAATGATCTATTGGACGTGACAATCACAACTCCAGCTGCCGATTCATTGTTGCAGTTAAACGGATCAAGCTCGCAGTGGGAAGCCGTAACAATCATCGACGCTGGTGCGTACTAAAATACACACAGCGCGTTAATGCGCCAGTTTTTCTGACCGAGAGGTTTATCCGATGCCAGTTTCAGTAAAGAACATCCGTTCCTTGGTACAGAACCAAGCGCCAACCGCTGGTACGCTCCAACCCGGTCAGATTGCAGTTAATTACCACTCATCAAGCCCTGCTTTATACATCGAAAACAGCTTGGGTGCAGTAGTTCAAGTTGCTGGCAGCGGTAGCAGCAAAACAGGTGTTATAGGCTATTGGAACAGAACGGGTACAACAGTATCACCTGTTAATGCAGGTGATTCAATCACCACAACAGGTACAATTAACGGAACAAATTTAGTTCTAACCAATAAAGCTACATCAATTTCCACCACATCAGGGGATGCCGCAACAACGCTTGTAACAAAAGATTTTGTAGACAACTCAATCTCCAATGCATTCGATGGCACTGGTACGGGAAATATTGGGTACTGGACCAGGACAGGAACGAATGTAAGCTTTTTAAACGCTAACGATAAACTTGTGTTCGGCAGTACAGTTGCTTACACAGGAGCAGGAAGCGTTAGCTCAAAACTGCAGCTTCACGGGAGTGGAGGCAGTACCAGTTCGTGGCAAGCAACACGCTGGAGCGCAGACACAGGGGCTCCAATTTGCAATATCCAAAAAAGCCGTAGCGGAAATGTAGGTGTCCGTGGTTTAGTTCAAAGCGGAGACGATTTAGGTGTATTGCAGTTTGCAGGGGATGATGGCACAAATTTTATTCCCGCCGCTTCAATTGTCGGCCAAGTCGATGGCACGTCAAGCACAAACGACATGCCCGGAAGGCTGGTGTTTAGTACCACGCCTGACAATTCTTCTGCAAGCGTTGAACGCGCCAGAATTACGTCGCAAGGGTATGTAGGCATTGGAACTTTAACCCCAGGCGCTCCCTTAGAAATCGGAGGACTTGGGGAAGGTGTAATTCTCGCGTCACCAAACGGAACTAGGTACAAAATTACGGTGAGCAATAATGGAGACCTTACGACTGCAGCGGTTTAAGCAGTGACAGACAGGAAAACGTATGAAAACTGGAAACGTATTGAGCAGGCGCTAAAAAATGCCGGTAAAACCGACTGCATGTTTTATAAACGAGCGGTGGCAATTGTATCCGGCCTGCCAGATCCTCTAAAATAAAAAAATAGGAAGCGCCTGCATTGTGATTGAAATTTACGCAGCAATTTTAGGTGCTTCTATTGGCATTGCTGGGATGAGTGTCTCTGGGTTTACTAGGCGAACCAGCGAAAGCCGTGAAGCGGTCATTCGCCTCACAGCCGGTGTCGAATCTATTGCCACAAAGCTTGAAGACTTGCACCAAGACATGAAGGCGGAAAAAGTTCAGGCCAATACTGACCGCCGAGAAATTTACGAACGTCTTAACGACCACGGAAACCGCATTGCCGTTCTGGAGCACAAAAGCCCACAGGGCTAGTATGAGAAAAAGCTCCAAACCCCATGAACTTCGAGGAAATCCTTGGTCACCCTGCTTTTTGGGTCGTCATTGCTGCTGCATCTGAACTGATCGGCATGAGCAAGCTAAAGGACAACAGCATCATCCAATTTTTGTTTACTGCAATCCGCAGTATCAAACCCGGAAAAAAGGGCTGATACCGCCTGACGGGCGTTGGATCGTTTTGTTTAGCACCCGTTCCATGTGGAGCACAGTAGACAGGGCCATCCAGCGCCGCAAATTTTACGCAACGCTACCCAAAAAACTAGACCAAGCTGAAGAGGACTGGCACGCGACCCAACCTGCCGCAGTGCTACCTCCACAGCGCCTTGACGACCTGCACTTTCGCGCACCATGGCATGAGCCCAAACACCCCGGTCCACCTGAATGATCTATTTCGTTATTACCGGAAACTGCCACATCAGAGTGCTGCGCTGGTAGAGCTTGAAGCCGCAATTTTAAAAGTACAGCCAGACATTCTTAACCGTGACCAGCCCTGGTACGAAACATGGATTTCAGCTGTAAACGACAAAAGTTACGGCGCTGCAGTGGAGCTTATCAAAGAATTTGAAGGCTGTCATTTAACTTCATATTTGTGTCCTGCTGGCATACCAACGATTGGCTACGGAAATACCCGGTATCCCGAGGGACAAAACGTAAGGCTAGGCGAAAAAATTAGCCAGCAAAGGGCAGAAGAAATGCTGAACTTAGAGGTACAACGCACCGCAGACACTCTTGAAGCCGACATACCGTTTTGGGGAAGCATGAGTTCCAACCAAAAATCAGCCTTAATTAGCTTTGCCTTCAACGTTGGGGCGTATTTCTACGGCCTACCAGGGTTTAGCACAATAAGCCGCGTATTAAAAAACCGCGAATGGAACCGAGTACCAGATGCTTTATTACTTTATCGAAACCCCGGTTCTCATTTTGAGCAAGGATTACGCCGTCGCCGTATCAAATAAGGTCGCATTTGGTCAACGCCGTAAGTTTCCCGGCGTTACCATATAAACAGCTGCAGTTTATTGAGCGGTGGTAGTGGACCACCAGATTGACGGGACTGAGCTGGTATCCCGTAAAAAAGCCAAGATGCGCTTTCGTGACCATATTTTACAGCAATGGAACTACTGCTGCGCCTACTGCGCTGAACCGCTAGGCAAGAACGCAACGCTAGATCATGTAGTCCCAAAGTGGAAAGGCGGGGTAACAGAACAACGCAATTTAGTAGGCTGCTGTTTCTCTTGCAATAGCCAAAAATCAGGCCACGACTGGCAGGAATGGTACAGGGAACGTGACTACTGGAACGAGGCCCGCGAAGCCCGCATTTCCGAATGGACGGAACAATAAAGCACGTCTGCAATGGTACGTGCTTTTTGTTCGCTAGTCGTTTCGACGCACAAGCCACCACCGGGCGTGCAGACTATAAACCACTTCTCATGTGACGCCTGAATCTTGACCATACTCCGGTCTGGTAGACGAGTTGCGGTATATGTGTTCTAACTGGTTTACCACTGGATTACTATCGCCTATGGGCATTCCATCAAGAGGGTTATTGGCGATAAAAAGCAACGGACCATCCATTTCTTTAACGGCAAGCATACCGATGCGCGGACTACGCACCAGTATGTGAAGAGCCGCACGCTCGAACCAGTTCAAAAAGATAACTTTCATAGGTTCAGTGTAGGAAAAACGGCCTCGCACACTGTCGGAAAGCACTTTTTAAACACAGCTGCACACTGGAACGCGATCTGCCTGTGCTCTAGCTGTGTATCGTTATCAGCCCTCAACAGGATGTAATGCACCCAAGACCTTAGTGTCCCCTGCATGTAAAGGGTGGTAGGAGTACAGAGCGGCAAGATACGTCTAGCCGTCTCCTTGGCAACGCCCCGTTCCAGTAGGGTGTCATAAAACAAAAAGGCATCAGCAATGATGCGACCAGCACCTTCCTGGTAATCCTCCTGATGTTTTGGGTGTATGTCACTGATGCTGTTCTGCCGATTTTTAGTATCTTGTCGCCGAAAGTAAGGTACTTCAGCTGGTGCGGTCTTGCTGTAGCGAGTAGAAAATTCCTGGAACGAAAAGGACCGATGCCGCAAAATCTGCGCAGCAATGTCACGTTCTGTATCAATTTGAACGCACATATTGGCCATCTCAAATGGCGACCAGTGCTTGTGCTTAACAAGGTATTTAAGCAGTCCTGGTCCGGTTTCCCAGTTGTCTTCATTGCTGGGGTTACTAACACGTGCCATGCGCACGATCAGCTTTTCAGCGTCTGGAGTTGCCCAGACCAATTCAACATTACTCATGAATAAAGCGCAGAGATTAAACGTTGGACCACACTTTTCTTAATGTGGTAGTGCCTATAGCAATCGACGTGCTCTTTGTCCACCGGAATTTCTACCGAATACAAAAACGTAGAACAGACATTACATTTTTTAACCCGTGTCTTTGCTACTTCGTGTGAATGACGAGTGCCGATCGTTTTAAAGGCCGCGCTACCTGAGGCACCGCAATTAGAGCACTCCACTATAAAGGCCCACAAGTACCGAGCTTTGCAAGCACATGAAGTTTTCTTAAGGCTCTATGGCACCTTTGCCTTACACGTTCTCTAGACATACCCAAGTCTTTTGAGACTTTTATGTAGGTCTGCGGCTCACCACCATGAAAAGCAAACACCCGTTCAACGATGGTACGGTCCACGGGGCTCAGGGTCATCAATAGCCTGTCCACCGTATCACTGCAGAAAAGATTATCAAGCTTTTCCATGGGGTGCTCACCATCAGTAATAAGCTCAAGCAGCGTATGGTCAGAGTCCAAGCCAGTCGCAACTTTATCCAAGCTAAGACAGTCCTCACTACGTTCCAGGTACTCCCGCAATCGCTTAGGGGGTGTAGCACAGTATTCCGCGCTTTCTTCTAAAGTGGGCGGCCTACCATGCGACAGCTCAAACTGGGGTGCCCACTGGCGCAGCTTTGCCAGTATTTCCCCGGCATGGGACGGAATACGAATCATCCGGTCGTGGTAGCTCAGATAGCGGCTAATCGACTGCCTAATCCACCAATAGACATATGTGGACAAGGCGTAACCCCGCTCTGGGTCGAACTTTTTAATACCGTGGGCAAGCCCGATATTTCCTTCTTGCACGATGTCAAACATTTCGGTGCGCCTGGAACGTAATGTGTAACGTTTTGCGATAGATACGACAAGCCTTAGGTTGCAGTTGATGAGCTTTTGATAGGCCCGTTTGCCCGCCTTAATTTCCTTTGCGGTGGGGTTTTCAGATGTAACCCAAACCTGCACTTGCCGCGCCAGCAATATTTCCTGCTCTTTGTTTAAGAGCGGATACCGGACAATGTCTTTTATGTATTCACTAAAGCCCTCCATCAGTAAGAAACCTCCACAATGCTTGGTATGCAGCCCATGCTGTCTTCGAGGCTACGTGCCACTTGGCAAGCTTTCTCAATAGTCACATAGGAGCAAGCGTCTTCTGCTTTATACGTCAAGCGAATACCGTTGTTTTTAGGAAAGTTTGCGTAGTAGGCCGCAAGATACAAAACTTTACCTTCGTGTGTTGTCTTAAGTGCGTAGCGGGGCATAGGCCGATAATTAGTAGACCCAAGAAGAGTAGCACAGTACAAATCCTTTAGCAAGAGTCGCTCTTAATAGAAAGCGGGTAGAGTTGATTGATTGCATCACGAATTAGCAACGCATCGTCTTTGGTAACAGATAGTTCTATTTTGCCTTTTGAAACGTTCTCATCAAAATAGGTAATTGTTAGGCCCGTTTGAGGATCGGGATAATCTGTGGTCTGAGTGTCTTCAACTGTGAACCACCATTCCGGCTCAGACTGGCAGCGCTTGATTGTTGTAATGGGCATCAGTTGTTCTCTTGCTGCTGTGGGCGCATGCAGCTTTTGAAGTTATTGACAAAAGCTCTGAGTTCCAGACTCGCTTCTGCGCTGTGGCCTCGGTATGAGAACTCTTCTAAGAAATCCTCAAGCTTTTTTTGATCCTGATCCAACTGCCAATCAGCAGCGGCTCGCATGTCGCATTTAAATATGATTGGAACAGAATAGTCGTAGTGACGTATATTTGCAGCAATCTTTTCGATGATTTCTTCAGTTAGTGGGTGAGTCATTATTTTTCAAATGCAAGGCAAATAGATTGGGCAAGAATGTTGTCGTAAAGACGCCCACATGCTTGCCATTTTTGAGGTATCCACCAAACACCAATAATCACCGTAGCGACCATAAGGGCAATCATCCCCCAAACAAGTAGTTCGGGGAAATTGTTTTTAGTTTTGCGATCAGTCATGAATTTTCCTCCAGTGTGATGGTAAGTGCTGGGCTAACGAACAGTAGCACAATACAAATTCTTTTACTCGCTACCTTCAGGAGCTTTACGTGACTTAATACGGCCTTCCACCCGTTTACGAACAGAAGCACGCCAAGCAGCTTCATCCTTAGCAACTGCCTCGTTGTAAATCGCGGAAGGGTATTCCCGTTCCAATGCTTTATAGACCGCGTTACGAATCCAGGCGGTGGGACGTGTGCTAGCCTTTTCAGCTAGGTCAAACAGCAATTTCGCCCTATGCGGATCAAGAAGAATTTGCATATATGTCTTATTTCCGTGCCGAATCGCCATCAAGTAGTAGCCCAGTAGATTTTAGTCTAGCATTGTGCTACCAAAGAAGCGCATTATCAACATGCTTACGCCAGCCAGTCTGCTGATCTTTACGAGCTTTTGTGCGTTGTTTACGACAGCCCCGCCTTATTTCCCTAGCACCTTCAAGGAAATTGGCTGCGCGGAGCAAATCTGCAGTAGTGGCACGCGCTATCTCGTACTGCAGGAACTTCATAACTATCTGCCTCCCTGTTTCTGGTGGCATAGGCAGCATCCATCACTTCCGCAAGACTACAGTAATAATCTATTTCCTGAGGGGTACGGAAGGACCACCCGTTAATTGTGCGATAGATGCTGACCATGCTGCACTACTTATTAATGGATTTCGGACCAACGCTTTCCTATAGAAGGTTCAGCTAAAGGCGGAATGTCTCCCAGCCACTTAGCTTCGGCGCTCTCCATTACTTGTTTTAGCTGGAGCGCCCAATGCTGTGCTTTATCTTCACGAACTAATAAGAGAATTTCATCGTGGATGCAGCCTGCGATTTTTACTTCCTGTTCACCAGCTTCTAAAAGCTTTGGCCAAAGGTTGCCCAGAGCGCATTTAAGGATGGCCGCACCAGCGCCTTGGATTGGGGTGTTGCACCTTACCGTAAGGCGGTTCATGTCACCCGGCAAGAAACGACGCATGTCAGAACCTGGAATACGAATTTCGGCCCACCGATTACTTGCTGTCTTTGATGCGTCGGCAGCATTCTGGTTTTGCCACTGCTTTACGCCTGCATAAGTGTCCAGCCATTGGTTACGAATTGTTGCAGCAGCCTCCACAGTCATGGTGACGCCAGAGCTAGCAGCGTAATTGCGCAAGCCTTTAGCTCCCGACCCATACAGCAAACCAAAATTGGCGCTTTTCGCGATCTGGCGAGTACAGCCAATAGCTTCAGCAGTGACCGTATGAAGGTCTTCACCAGACTGGAACGCCTTGGTCATCTTTTCATCCTGCGCCACTGCTGCAGCAAGTCGAAGTTCCATCTGCCCAAAATCCGCATCAACAAGCAGCCAACCATCAGGAGCCTCAACACATTGCCGAAACTCCGTATCACGGGGAATCTGCTGGTTGTTGGGTTTAATGCAGGACATACGGCCTGACTCCGCACCAAGCTGGAGGTAGCTGGCACGTACAAAGCCGTCCGGGTCCATCTTTTCAAGGATCCCTTCAGCCATTTGACGACGCTTTTCACTTTTCTTCCATGCCAAATAGGTCTGTATGACATGGTGGTCCGCAGCGTAATCCTGAAGGGCTGCCCTACTAGCACTAGGCTTGCCTGTTTTATTGTCCTTCGGCACTGTTCCCAGAAGTGCAGTGAACTTTTCTAACAATTGCTTGGGACTATTTAAGTTGAAGCCTGCTTCTAGCTTGGTCCCACGACGAGCATCACCCGTAGCTTTTGGCCTGAGGTTAAACGCTTTCGGCGCCATTTCAATCTTTTCAATTTCCGCATACCAATTTTCGTAGTCTGAGTCTTCGTGCCCCATTTGTGTGACAAGGTCTCGAAGCTTTGAAAGTCTTTGAGTATTTGCTGCTTCTCTTGGAAGCTTATGTTCCGCCGGAAGCGCGTTATCAAGTTCCCGTAAAAAGTCTCTACCGAGCGCATTAATATCGTGTTGGTAATCATTACAAAGCTGCTCAAGGCTAGAACGGTTCCAAGGAAGCCCGGTACGCCACATCTGGGCCATAGCGGGAAGTGCTTTGCACTCTAATGCGTACGCTTCAGCAAGCCGTGCATTTTGCAACGCCACTGTAAGTGGATAATCCAGCTGCAGCAGCACCTCAACATCTTTAGCGGCATAGACCAATTGGTCTTGACTTAAGACTGGAACGCTCCAATCAGATCGCTGCTGTTCCTTGTCGAGTTCAATTTTGAGGACACGCTTGGCCACATGGGCTAGCCCGTGTCTGAGGTTAGGCGTTCCATTGTGGTGGAGCTTACTGGCAAGCATGGTGCAGCCAATTCTCCGTCCCCGCACATAGATGCCGTGTTCTTGAAGCCAACCAAGGTCAAACACTGCATTGTGGGCTAGCCAGTAACGCTCACCATTGGTAAAGAACAGGCGGAGTTTTTCCCAGCCATCCGTATCTAGTTCAAAACAGTCAATGATGATAATGGTTTTACTGACTTCGCAGCCGAGCTGGATCAAGCGAAGTTTGCCTACTTCAGGCTGTAGCTGGAGCGTTTCAGTATCGAAGGCGATAGAAATGGATGTCGAGATCCTGTGCAGGTGCTCGACACCGAAAAACAAGTTGTAGTCAGACATGGGTGGTCTTCAAAGAAGTGTGTATTCAGGAAGTGGGCCTGTCCATTCGGACTCGTGTTGGCCGTCAGGACTGTACCAACCGGTGTCATCGATGCGCCAACCAGCAGTGCAACGCTTTAACGCCTTGTAGTTTTCCCAGACGGGCTCTTCAGGAAAAGGATTGCCGTAGTCGTGTTCCCAATCGTGCTCACTGATGCCAGTGGGTGTGTACCAGCCACCTTCATCGGCTTCCCAGCCTTCTGCGGTACGCATTTTCCAGCGCTTGTCTTGATCAGCCATAGCAGCGTCAAACTGAGCAGCGTTTACAGCGTAGTTATCAAACCAAGCCGCAACCCGGAGATTGTAATCTGCAGCTTCGTTTTGCAAGTAGCTTGGAACGTCCTTAAGTTTTACGCTTGCAAAGCTGCTTGTATCGAATGGGTGTGTAGACATGATTAAAGAGGAAAAGTTTCGTAAGAGGTTTGCAAGAGGTTTTTGACTATTACCTCTAGGTCTGCAACCCTATCACTGGAGTCAAGGTCGCAGATAATTGGGACTTCAGCTGTAAACCATTTGTAACCACAGGCCGGGCATTTGCGGCCTCTAACCACGCTTGCTTCAAAACGAGGTTTAGTTTGAGTGACCCAGCGGTCACCTTTTTGTGGTGCCCGGTTGCAGTCTGGGCAATTCATGCAAGAGGATCATCATAAGGACTGGTTTCAAATTCCAAAATCAAGCGGCATAAGTACCACTTGGCTTTGCGGAGGTCTTCAACGCCATTTTTTTGGCGATACCTCCAGATGTACTTGATGCAATTACCGCGCAGATAACCAAAAAATTCTTCGGTTGTCATTGCGGCTTTGATCGCTTCAATACACTCCACGCCATTAGTGCTTTGGTAGTGCGCTGGAGCGTTGACAGGATCAGTCATCGTCAAAAGTAATTGGGGGAATAACGCACCAGTCGGTGATCCAGGGCAGCATACGCTCCACCTGTTCCTGCGTTGGTGCGTTTGTATGGTCTAGTGGTTCGTCCCAAAGAATGACCGCTTGACAGTGTGCGGAGTCAAACTCAGGTGGATCTAGGTGAGTTGCAGGTAAGACCTGAACAGCATCATCAACAATGGCCTGAACAAACAGGGCATCAGATCCTCTGGTGTAGCTGTAGCTGATTAATTGAGCGTGGGCCATGGTGGGGCTCCGAACGACTTGCTTACAGTAGCACACTATGTCAGATGCGCCGTAATGCTGGGGAAGAACTCATGCGCGTAGGTGCTCAAGACGCTGGCATCAATACCAGAATCGAGCGCAATGTCTATGTCGCGCTCCAAGCGGCAGAAATCCTCAGGCGTGTCGTGATACAAATCTTCACAAAGACTGACTGGCAGCATGTCCGTTCCATACGCCGTGTACCGCACAATGGCTAAATAGGGAGTCGGTCCTTTGAGCTCGTAGTACGTGATGGTGGCCCACCCTTCCATTGGACCGTAGTACCTGACACCAGTCTGGCTCAAAAGCAAATCATTCAGCATAATGTAGTAGTGGGCATTTTTAGAATGGATACGAACCGCGAATTTATTTACGAGAGGTACGCCCGTAAAATTTCCAGCTGCGAAGACACAAAAGAACTGCAGGAGCTGGCCTGCAAGTTCTTTCGCCTTTACCTAACACAACAAGAAGTGGTGGAAGGTCTGATCAAAAAGGGCTGGCTACCTGATCTACCCAATGATTCTGATATGCCCTGATCGTGCTTGAGCAGCGGCAACACGCGCATTTTTATTATGTACAACCTGCGTAGCCGTTTCTTTAAAGCAGGCTCGCTTTGTTTCTATAGGAATAGCTGTAAGAAGCTTTTGCACCTTAAAAACAAAAAACTCTTCGTCTTCACTGACTTGTTCAGTGCATGAGCGGCCCGCCTGAACTCCATTGCATAGAGAGCTAACCATCCAGTAGGAAAAAGCAGGTGACTCCAAAAGATCCCTTAACAGGATGTTTTCAGAAGCTGCAAGGACGTTTTCGGGCAAATCAAATGTAGGCATGGGTGTAGGTGGGTGGGTTTACTAAAGTAGTGGACCGTCAGAACCCTACACGAAGTCGTCGTCAAAGTCACCCACCAAAAATTTATTTATCAATTTCTTCAAAAAGTACGTCCTCTTTACATCCATATCATCCAACTTTGCATCCATACGCTCCACCAAATCCGCAGGCATGTTGCTTACGGTAAAGGTTTGTTTTTGTGCTGGTCCGGTCGTAAGTAACTGCAACTTTTTATTTTCGGACTTAAAAGTATTAAAAGAACTAATGAGCGTACCAAATGCTTTGTTGTCGTACTTTGTAGACGGTTGCTGTGCAAGTACCCTAATCGTAGTGCCAGGCTCAATACTGGCAATAGTTTCCTCTTGCTGCTGAAGGGGCATATCGCTATTGCAGTAACACCGCATACTTGTAGCAGGGTTATTTAAGCGATCATAGATTTGAGCGGAAGGACTGGTAATTGCACCTTCAATAAACGGGCGCTTATTACTATCAGCAGCGGCAAAAGTTACACAAACTTCAACAGGCAAGCTGTCTGCATACCTACCCACCTTGAAATTGAGTTCGGTTTCTTGGGACAGCATGTGAAGGCTGGTAAGGCCCTCACATACTACACAGACAAGCCTAGGTCAGTCGGACCACTTGTCCCAAGCCGCATTCATCAGAGCGTCTGATTCTTCCTTGGTACGATCCATTTCCCTCGCGCGGGGATATTGCCCTGAGTGTCCAGTAAGGGCAGAACCCGCACCATCACTGGGTTCTGAGGCTGGACAGCCCCCTACATCAGCTGCAATGTGTCCTTCCTCGGCAGCCACACCTAGTCGGCGGCTAAATTGAACGCTTTTTGTAAGGACTGTTCCAGGTTCCAGGCTGGACAGGTCTTCTGTTTCTGTGGTGCTGTCCACCCTGACATCCGTTCCAGTGGAAGGGGTTTCTTTAGGTGGACACACATGTGCACCCTCTCCACACGCGAGTACAGCCTGGTACGTCTTTTTTCCGTACCTACCAACCCCTGGAATTTCAGAAATAAGGCCACGCTTTACCAACCGTTGGAGCGACTTCTGGATAGCAGCCGTTTTCCCACCCACTACTGGATCGGAATTGAGGTCTGTATTGGAAAAGGCACGGGGGTGACCAACACGCAGCCTCTGGAGCACCTTGTCAGTGACGCTGGAAGGCGATGTATTGCTGTCATCGACCTCTGGGGTGAAATCAGCCACAGAGAAGCTCAGGTCTTTCTCCTGGCGCATGATGAGCGCCGTACCGGAGCGACCGAACCGCGATTTTTCAATGGTGATAATTCGGCTGTCCGCTAAAGCGGGACTTTTCTCCACTTCGTCCTTGCTGGGCTTACGGAGTGAAAGTGTGGTATCCACGGCATCCCGAATGGCAGAGGTGCCACGAAAACCGCCCGACTTGTTGGCGTGATGAATGATCAGAATTGTTGTTGCTGGGAACAGAACACCGTTGTTCCTAGTCAGCCAATACAGCGGCGTCGCAAAGTCAGACTTGTTTTCATCAAATGCTCTACCACCAGAGCAACCAATTAGCGAGTCAATAACAACAAGCTTGGGCTGGACCTTTTCCATCAGCTTGATGAACTGGGCATAACGCTGGAGCGACCAGTCCGTGAGCAGCATGGTGTTGGAGTCCATGGGGTAGTCGACCTCTTCCAGCTGCTCTTTGAGCTGTAGGAGCGGCTGGTCACCATTCAGAAGCAGCACAGGGCCACGCTGGACTGGAACGTGTCTGCCACGGACCACAAAGGGTGCTCCAGTAGCGATGTGCTTTGCCAGCGTCCAAGCAAACATGCTTTTGCCATCACCACCAGCGCCATAAATCAGGGCAACGGAAGGGTGCGGAAGCACATCAGGGATCAGGTATTCACGCTGCCCCTCTAAGTCTTGGAGCGCAGCCACATCCATTAACCCCTTAGCGCCTTCAAATTGGATCTGATCAACAATCAGCTTTTCCAGTGCAAATTGGTCCCGATAACCAGCATCAAGAGCCAAGCTATTCAGCTTGAAGTTTGCTTCAGCGGGGTTATCCAGCTCCAGATAGGAACGAGCCTTTTGAATTACTTCCTCAAAGGACAGCGAAACCCGCTGATAGAAAACAGGCTTGGCCTCGACTTCATCAACAACTGAGCCGCAGCCATCACGAGTGAAACGTGCCCGTTCTGGGTCGTAATGATCGGCCAGTCGGATAAGGCTTCCAAAACCCAGACCACCTTGGGAGTTGAAGCCATTTTTCCAGCGGCTTTGGCAGGGGTCTTTGCCATCAGCCCAGTCATCTTCGTATTCAGAATCCTGAAGCGACCATTCACGCCACAGGTTGAGACCTGCATCACCAGGCAGGTCGGACTGGAGCATGGCACCGATCTGCCACCAAAGCTGTTCAGAGCCCCGGCCTTGTGGCTGGATAACAGACAGACAGGACTGAGCAATGGCGATCCGTTCTTCGATGGAACGCATTGACCAGCGGCCATCACGGCCTTGTTTAGTGACCTTTTTGTCGTTCTTGGCCTTCAACGACTGCTTCATGTGCTCTACAAGCCACCCAGGAGCCTCTGGAATGGCGTTTAGGTCACCTTCAAGCGTGTATGTACCACCAGCGGGGTAGGCACCGTTTAGAAGCCCTTGACGGCCCCACAGAACTTCCCAGCCTTCACCGCTAGCAGCAAGGCTGATGTCTGAGACCTCAGTCCAAAGTTCCTGCGGAACGGTGAACAGAAACTTTGCAGCCGCTTTCTTAGGCGACGTAATGCGCGGAGCTTGGGCAAGGTTTTTGCCCCACTTGGCCTCAACAGCGCCGAGATTGGCGTCAACATCAAGGATCACCAGCCCTTCAGAGCGTGGTCCGGTGAAGACACCAACAGCCTGGAACTTTTCGGGCTCACGTTCAATGACCATCGCCGTGGCTTCGGGCGACATCTTGTCGTGGTGCGCCCTACCAAGGGGATTTTTGCCACAGGCTTCGCCACCTTTCGGCATTGGAACGCCTTTTTTGTAAATAGGCGCTGTTGCCCACTGGTTCGGCAAAGACCGAACAAACGACAGCAGATTCATTTGCTAAACTCCTACAGGGTTGCATGGACATGCGCCCTAGAGTCTTACCAACTCTGGGGCGCTTTTCATTGTAGCGGACCTGTCCACCCTCGTCAGTGTGCTACTATTGCCAAGCACCGGGCAGTTCTAGCCCACAGCTAAAGCCATTCAATGAGTTTCCTAAAGAACAAAGAGGCCGTTGCAGGCGGCGCAGGCGGCGGTTATCTAAACCCCAGCAAGATCCAGGCAGGCAGCCAGGTTCGTTTTGCGCTACTCGCTGAAGAGCCACTGGAATTTTATGAGTGCTGGGGCGAAGCTTCAGACGGCACTGTGAGGCCATTCCGTTTTCTTGACGATCCATCACCTGCTGATGTTGAGCAGGAAATGGGACCAGGCTATTCACGCCGGATGAACCGTGAAGGCACTGGACCGGAAGCAGTGAAATTCGCCATTGCTGTGCCCTGCTACAGCCACGAGTCAAGAACCATTCAGGTTCTGAGCATCACCCAGAAAAGCATCATCAAGGAATTTGACAGTCTTTCCCAAATGGAAGACTACGAAAACCTGATGGAATGGGACTTTGTTCTTAGCAAGGAGGGCTCAGGACTGAACACGGAGTACACGCTGCGGCCTGTACCCCGTAAGACCAGCCAAGCAGTGATGGATAAAACCTGGGACGCAGCATTAAAGGCTGGTTTTGACATCACCAGGCTGATTGCTGGTGGTAATCCATTCAAGGAGGCTGCCTAGCACCTAACAAGTCCCCGTGTTCCTATGGCACGGGGCTTTTTATTGGCTATAGTAGATATGGGAAAGAGTATTTTATGACCACTAGGGAACAAGTACAGGAACAACGAGAACGGCAGAATGCACTGGAACGTATGTACATGGACGATGGCCGAGACGACCCCAAGCACCCATACCACAGATTGTTCACCGGACTCAAGCAAGGTGCCGGAGACCCAAATTGACACCGAACCCGACTCGATGGTACGTATCACGGTCGGCGATAAGGTCGGTTGGGTTAGTTCATATCACTTAATAATCCCGAAGGAAAATCAGCTTATAAACGCATGGCTAGCCAAACACAGGAAAGACTGAATAACCTAGGTAGAAATACCCTGGTACGTGATGATTCTGGCCCTTTCCGCGTGTATCGGGATGACGCTGGCAGCGTTTTTCACAGTGTTACGCACATTCTCAAAGAAACGGCACCCGAATGGCAACAACAAGCCCTGGAACGGTGGCTATCTAGACCGACTGCTACAGAAGACCGAGACATGGCTGCAAAGCGTGGAACGCTTGCCCATGATCACGCGGAACGTCTACTACGAGTCACCAGAAAACTCGCCATCCAAACCGCCACCAAACGAAAAAGCCTAAAAGACAACAAGGAGGGCCTGGAACGTTGTCCACCAGCCATCACCAGCTGGGCACTCGACAAGGCCATTCAAAGCGCCCCTAGGGTTGCCTGGAGCGCATCAGGCTATGCACGCGGCCTGCGGTGCTGGATCGAATCCAACCTTGCGGCCATTCATGCGATTGAATTCAGCGTCCGGCATCCTCTTGGATTTGCTGGAACGGCAGACGCCCTGCTGGAGGTAAAGGACCGTAAAGGGCTGTATGTAGTGGACTGGAAGACCAGCGTCCGCGAAAGAAACGAGGACATGTTACAAAACTACATAGACCAATGCGGTGCATACTCGCTGGGACTACGTGAAAATACCGGCATTCAAGCAGCTGGAGCGTTAATCGTGGTGGCGCGTCGTACCGGAGCCCCACAAGTCCGCGAGCTATCCGCACTAGAGCTGATTGGCGCTGAAACGCGATTCAAGGACCGGGTGGAGCGCTATTTCTCGGGCCTTGCGTTATAGGACTCTTTAAGGCTCAAGGGTTTGCATTCATGCAGAAAAACCGTATTGCTAACCCCTGGAACGTGCGCTTTAATCAGGCGCCGTACAACGGCATCATTCATGTATCCAATGCTTACTGCACGTTCGTCAACCCCATTTATGGTTATTAACCAGTGTTTTTCCTGGAACGTGGAATCATCTGCCAATTCAGCTTCTGATTTATAGGTGCCTGCGAATCTTGTGTGCAAGAAATTATGCTGCCCGTGTTCCTTGTAATACATTTATTTAGGCTTATGTGGTGCTGTAGTGTAGCGCATTACCGTTATTAGGAATAGCAAGACGCCAAAAATTCGCCTTTGCCAAGGTCACCGCATTCAAGCGGCCATGGCCGGATTTGCCATTCAAGCAGCTGGAACGTGCTTCCACATGCCGCCAGCGCACAGCGTGTCGCGTGATGCACCGACGTAGATATTACGAAATATTGCGAGGTGGTTCGTCCATCGCCCATGGTGAGCAGCACCAAACGCGGACACGCGAAAAAATGACCGGCTGACATGCAAAAATGACCGGCTGGCTTTTGCATATAAGGGTAGCTATGGCCACACACACGCACGGGCACCCCCGTAGCCGCTGGAGCGTTTCACGCCAGGTCGCGAGCGTCGCCGCGCTGTTGCTTATTGCTGTTGAGAAGCATTTGCAATAAGCAATGCGAAAAAACCAGCCCTACGGGGAGCTGGCACGGCTTCAAGCGTGTGGCGATTGCAGCGGTGATGCTTTCTCTTGTTTCAAGCCACGCCAAGCCCGGGCTTTATCCATGGATTGAACCAGCTTTGCCATGGCTGGTACGTCTCCACTTGCAGCGGCAATGTTGAAGTGATGTTGAAGCGTGGCGAGAATCGAAAGCGGTTCTAAGTCTTGTTCTGATTCTGCTGGCCCGTCGTCGCTGGAATCTATGGTCTGCTGTGCTTGCCGGATGGCGTCATAACTGACGGATCGGCTGATTCCGAAGCGTACTGAAGCCATTGTTGCTGCGCTGCTGTGAGTGATGCCAGATTCCAACCAGCCACGGATAACCGATTGGCGTTGTTCTATTTCTAGGTGGGTTGCCATGGTGCGGCGATTGACTACGAAAGCACAATAACAAGAAAGACGAGAAAAACAAGACGATCGGCGAATGTTGGCACGTTTCCGGTTTGGGGGTTGCGGTTTCTTCTATTGTGTGGGACGATTAAAGGGAACCACACCAAGGTCGTCCATGTTTGAACTAACAGTCGTTGCAGCCTACGGCCGCGCATACAACAGCAAGGCAGCAATCTGGGCTGACTGGTCAGCTGGAAAGGATTTTCAGATTGTCAGTCTTTGCGCGGATAACGGACGCTACATCAACAAGGAAGATGCTGACCGTGCTGGTCTTGCTTGTGTGCTGGTTCGTTACGGTAAAGGTCACTCAAAGTCTGCCAGCGTCAATCTGATCAAAGGTCGGATTAACTGATCTGCTACAGTATCAACTCACTTAACCAACTTACAAAATCAAATGTCTACCAAGAACGTCAACAGAATTCGCGCAGTCTACGACCTTGCCACTGCCCACGAGATCACGATAGGACGTGCATGGTATCCGCAAGCCTACGAGACTGCTCGGATTATGGCTTCAGACTATGGCCTATGCGTGCAAACTGTGGTCGGTGTTATCGCAGCATTGTCACCACGTAACAAGTGGGAACGGAATCTCTTAGATGCTGAGAATTTAATTGAAGCTTATTGTGTGGATCGTGATGCGGCTGTTGCCGTCAAGGTTTGCACCTTTGGCAAGAACAAAGCCAAGGCAATCAAGATTTTAGA
>UPTG01000388.1_pt1 | contig 36246 bp, 28 predicted proteins | sample 2160121 | NCBI WGS metagenome assembly UPTG01 (sample SAMN06266255, study PRJEB28933) | marine metagenome | isolation source: Columbia River Estuary | place: USA:Columbia River Estuary, USA | collected 2014-07-27
GGGATTCGAACCCCCGGAGGTATGACCCTCAACAGTTTTCAAGACTGCCGCATTCGACCACTCTGCCATTTCTCCAAATGCAGATGCAAATATACACGATTTTAGGTATAAAAAAATATTTTAATCTAAGGTGAATCAAAAAATAATTATCTTACTTTTAATATCGTGCTGTTAGATATAAACTCAATCTTATTACTTGTTGGAATTGGACTTTTTGCTGGTGTTGTAAACACTTTAGCAGGTGGAGGTTCATTAGTAACCTTACCTGTATTAATTCTTTTTATGGGTCTAGATGAAGCTACTGCAAATGGTACTAATAGGCTTATGGTTATTTCAGCTGCTCTAGTTGCTAGTTACGGTTATAGAAGCAAAAAAATTGTAACTCATCCATATGGATTATATTTTGGAATAGTAGCTACATTTGGAGCAATAATTGGTGCTAAAATTGCTATTGATATCGATGGAGATACCTTCAAGAGATTTTTGGCAATTATTATGATAACCGTTGGTATTATAATTGTATTAGATCCAAGTCAATTGCATCTTTAGATCTTCCAGAAAGACTAACAGGCAAATATTTAATAGCAGGATTAATAGGTTTCTTTTTCATTGGTATATATGGAGGATTTCTTCAGGCTGGTGTTGGTATTGTGATAATGCTTCTTCTTACTCAATTAAATAGAATTAATCTTTTAAGAACTAATTCAATTAAAGCTTTCTCTGTATTTGTTTATTCTATTGCAGCTGTGTCAATTTTTGCTTTAGATGGTAAAATATTATGGATGGTAGGATTATGGATGGTTCTAGGTTCAGTTATCGGTGCATGGTTATCTAGCAGATGGTCTGTTAAGAAGGGTGATAAGGTTATTAGAATAACTCTTCTTGTAATGGTATCTTATATGGCAGTAAAGCTTTGGATGGATACTTTTAATAGTTAGTATAATCAACTATACTCAATCCATAACCAGATAGCCCAACACGATGTTTGTGTTCGGAGTTACTTAGTAAATTGACTTTACAGATATCTAAATCATGTAATATTTGAGCTCCAATTCCAAAATCTCTAAAATCAATTTTAGGTTTTTCGGAATCTTTACTTAACGAGTTAAGTTTCTCCAATATTTTTTCAGAGGATTGATTTTGATTAATAAAGATTAAAGCACCTTTGCCTTTTTTATTGATTTCGGAAAAGATTTTATCATATTTTTTTTCATTAGTTCCTGTCAATATTTTTGTAACATCATTATCAACAACTGATGAATTTATTCTAGTTAAAATAGGTTCATCTTTATTCCAATCACCAAGAGTTAACGCAATATGAACTTGATCATTATTAGTCTGTTTGTAAGCTCTTAATCTATAATTTCCAAAACTAGTTTTAACTTCCTCATCAAAGCTTTTGCTGATTAAACTATCATTCTTCATTCTATATGCTACAAGATCTTCAATAGAAACTATTCTTAAATTAAACTTTTCTGCTACTTTAAATAATTGAGGTAATCTCGACATAGTTCCATCATCATTCATAATCTCAACTATAACACCAGCAGATTTAAAACCAGCAAGTCTAGCAAAATCTATAGCAGCTTCTGTATGTCCAGTTCTTCTGAGAACACCTCCGTTTTTTGCAATTAAAGGAAAAACATGGCCAGGTCTTTGAAGATCTTCAGGTTTAGTATTATTATCAACTAATGCTTGAACAGTTTTAGCTCTATCTGATGCAGATATTCCAGAAGTAACTCCATTTCCTTTTAGATCAACTGAAACAGTAAATGCTGTCTCAAGTGGGTCAGTATTATTGGGAACCATCTTGCCAAGACTTAATTTTGAGCATAATTTTTCAGACATTGGAACACAGATTAAACCTCTTCCATTTTTTGCCATAAAATTAATTTTAGAGGAATCAATTGTTTCGGCAGCAGTTATAAAATCACCTTCATTCTCTCTGTTTTCGTCATCAACAACAATTATAATATTTCCGTTTTTTATATCAGAAATTGCATCTTCTATTTTATCCAGCTTTATGTTACTCATTTTTAACTTTTAATTTATTAACTATCTCTGAAAACTTATCAAATAAAGTAAAATTGAAGCCCCTATCTGTTGAAACTATCTTAGTTAGATAAATTGCAAAAGGTGCTATAACAAAGGTAGAAATCCAGCTTCCTAAAAAGGGACTAATTGAGCTGTCTTCTGCCGCATTCTTGCCAAATACACCAATATAATGATAGGTTAAAAATATTACAATCGATAGTACTAGAGGTAATCCTAATCCGCCTTTTCTTATAATAGCTCCAAGGGATGCTCCAATAAGAAATAAAAATATACATGCAAAGATTAAACTATATCGCTCATTAATTGTAAGCTTATGAAGGTTTATAAGTTTTTGTTGCAAGAAAAATGTCTTTTTTTTATTAGATAATTGTCTCAAATATAAATCAACTTCTTCATCTGCCATTGCTAAAACCCCGTTTATCTCATAAATTTCAGGATCATCTAAAAGATTAAGAAATGGTCTGTTAATCATAATCTCATTAGACTCAATTTGATTAGTATTTATATTAGGTAATTTTCTTAAAGTATGACTATTCATGAAAGTAATTCCAAATCGAGCCATATCACTCTCAAATTTACTTGAAAGAGTGTCTGAACTTTGTTTGAGTTGATTTACTCTTTGCATCTTGTATGTAGACCTATAATTTTCTTCATCAAGGTTTACATTGTTGAAGTCTGATATATCAATATTTAATATATACTCTTCAAATGAAGCTCTAGTATGTGGATATTTTTGTTTTTCTGCAACAGATGATGTAACTATGTCTTCATATCTATTACCATTTCTGAGGATTAATTGAAGATATGAATCATTCTCATTTCTTACTTCTCCGCTCTCAGCTTTTATTACGAGTCTATTTATTTCATCATCTGAAATATTATGAAGAATAATGTCTTCTAAAAATTGCTCATTATCACCGTACTTTCTTGCAACTTTAATGCTCATGTTACCTATATCATTAAACATTCCCTCGCGTATGCTTAAAGTAGGTTTCAATTTGGCTAAATTTTTTCTTAGATTATATGATTTTAATTCACCATAGGTCACTACATTATTTGAAAAGTAAAAAGATCCAATTCCTAGAAAAATATGAAAAATCAATAATGCAATCATACTTCTAACTATTGATATTCCATTTGATTTCATAGCAATAAACTCATAGTTTTCAGAAAGTGTTCCATAAGTTGTCAAAGATGCTAGTAGGATTGAAAGTGGTAAAACTAACGGGACTAGTTTGGGTGAGAAATACATAAAGAATTTACCAATTGTAAAAATATCTAGACCCTTACCTGCAAGTTCATCTATATAGAGCCAAAATGTTTGTATTATAAATATTAAAAAACATATAGCAAAAATACCAAGGAACCTGCTTAAATAAAATTTTAATATGTATTTATCTAATATTTTCAATTTTGAGTAACTATTAGGTAGTCTTTGTAGTAATTCATATCAAATTTAAATAAAGACATTGGAACGATTAAATTATAATCATAAGTTAATGTTAAAAAACTATTGATTTTAGTGTTGCTTTTCTTTTCAATCATTTCAATTTTTTCAATGGATAGATTAGAACTATTAATCACTATTGAATAAAACACATCTTCTTCTTGATTGTTTTCTGCAATTATGAAATAGGAGTTATTTGATATTTTTTCAACCTGAAGATTGAATCCACTTAGAAAAAAATTAAATATCTGATTAGGCGTGAAATTAAAAAAAGTATTATTCTCATTACTAACAATTATTTCTTGATTCTCATGAATAATTGTATAAAATTTCTTACCATCATATATCTGATCAATTTCAGGAGTATCAATGAAATAGTTTTCGTCTTTTATATAAAACTCTCCATTAATTGGCAGAAGAGTATTTTCAAATTCAGAAGTAATACTAAATTTATATTTTGCATTTTCTATTAGAGTAGCATTATCTTTTACTTTTTGAAGAATATCTATAGCAGATTCTTGAGCTAATAGATTTGAAAAACCTAAAAGAAATAAAATGACTTTTATAGATATATTATTTTTGGTTTTCACTCAATAGAGTTTCTAATGAATTTAAATCTGAAATTAATACTTGTCTGGGTTTGCTGCCTTCAAAAGGGCCAACAATTCCAGCATCCTCCATTTGATCAATTAATCTTCCTGCTCTATTATAACCCAGCTTTAGTTTTCTCTGAAGTAAAGATGCTGAACCTTGTTGATTTGAAACAATAACCCTGGCAGCCTCATTAAACATTGAATCTCTATCTTCAATACTTGTATCTGATGAAGATCCACTTTCTTCCTTAGAATACTCAGGAAGTTCATAAGCAGTTGGATAACCCATTTGTGATCCAATAAAATCAGATAATTTTTCAACTTCTGGAGTATCGATAAAACCACACTGTACTCTAGTTAATACATTTGACTGAGAATATAACAAATCTCCTCTTCCAATCAGCTGTTCCGCTCCCCCAGTATCTAGAATTGTTCTTGAGTCAATTTTAGATGTAACTCTAAATGCAATCCTAGCAGGAAAATTAGCCTTAATTAATCCTGTTATAACATTTACAGAAGGTCTTTGTGTGGCAATAATTAGATGTATCCCTACGGCACGAGATAGTTGAGCTAATCTAGCTAATGGAGTCTCTACTTCCTTTCCAGCAGTCATTATTAAATCTGCAAATTCATCTATTACAAGAACTATATAGGGTAAAAACGTATGACCATTTTCTGGATTTAATTTTCTAGAGATAAATTTTGTATTATACTCTTTGATATTTCTAGTCATTGCATCTTTTAATAACTCATATCTTTTGTCCATTTCTCTACATAATGAATTTAATGTATTAATTACTTTATCATTCTCGATAATAATTGCATCTTCTGATTCAGGAAGTTTAGCTAAGTAGTGTCGTTCAATTTTAGAATATATAGAAAGTTCAATTTTTTTTGGGTCAACTAATACAAATTTAACTTGTGATGGGTGCTTTTTATAGAGTATAGAGGTTAGAATTGCATTAATACCTACAGACTTACCTTGGCCAGTAGCACCAGCCATTAGTAGATGGGGCATCTTAGTTAAATCAGCAATAAATGTTTCATTACTGATTGTCTTTCCAATTGCAATTGGAAGTTCCATTTCAGATTCAATATATTTTTTTGAAGATAAAAGTGATTTCATTGAGACAATTGACTTTTTCTTATTTGGAACTTCAATACCAATAGTGCCTTTCCCAGGTATTGGAGCAATTATTCTTATGCCAAGAGCTGAAAGAGATAAAGCTATATCATCTTCAAGATTTTTTATTTTTGAAATTCTAACACCTGCATCAGGTATTATTTCATAAAGTGTCACTGTTGGTCCAATGGTAGCCTTAATCTGTTTTATACCAATGTTATAATTCTTAAGAGTATCAACTATTTTATTTTTATTTGTTTCTAGTTCATCCTGATCTATTTTAATAGTTCCGTCACCATAATCTTTTAAAATATCAATACTAGGATTCTTAAAATTACTTAGATCAAGAGTTGGATCAAATTCCTTTAAATCAACTTTATTAAAACTAATATTTTTTGTGCTTTTTTCTTCAAAGTTGATTTCCTCAACTTCCATTGATATATTATCATCAGATATTTTCGATGACTCTAGCTCATTTTCATCTCTTTCAATTGGCTCTGACACTAATTCATCTTCTAAATTTAAATCAGGATATGTTTTTTCCTCAGCATCATCATCAAAAGATTTCTCTTTTTGCTTGTTTATTAGAGTCGTATTTTTCAATAATGTAAAAAGTGAATAGGGAGTTATATTCCAAAGAATTGCAATAGATAAAACAAAAATGAAACCTATAATTAGTATTATTCCAATATTTCCAATATATGTTTCAAGAAATGAATTTATTTCAAATCCAACTATACCCGATTGAATTGGAAAATAATTACTAAGATATCCTGATAATAAAGTAGTCCAAACAATAAGCAATAGTAACCAGTTTATTTTTTTAATTAATTCAAGTATTTTTTTATTAAACAGTAAGTAATAAGAAGAAATTAATAGAATTACTGGGAATATAAAGCTAGCAATTCCAAATAACTTAAAAATTAAAAAATGACTTATTGATGCACCTATTTTACCAAGTATGTTTTCCACTTGAATATTCCTATCAAGTAAGCTATCAACACTACTTTGATCTACCCTCCAATTATACATGTAGGATATAAACGATGTGAAAAGAATTACTGAAATAAATAGAAGAGTGTAGCCAAATACAACCTTAAATTTGTTTAAATCGGCTTTTTTCTTGCTACTCATAAAAAATAGTATTTAACAAAAATACAAATATGAGGTTAGATTATTAATTTTTATCACCTAAAGTCCTAATTTTTATTCTTAATCCAGCATATATTAATGTCATGAATGGACTAATCCAATTGAAAATTGCATATAAAAAATATTCCCCAACCCCAACTCCTAGAACAGATGAATGATATGCTCCACAGGAATTCCAAGGAATAAGAGCAGATGTTACTGTTGCAGAATCTTCAAGTGTTCTGCTTAAGTTTTCAGGTGCAAGATTTTTATCTTTAAAAGCTTTTTCAAACATTTTTCCAGAAACTACAATTGATAAGTACTGATCTGAAGCACTAACATTTAATGCTAAACATGAAGCAACTGTACTTGCAAATAATTTAAATGATGTGTTAGCCCATTTTAAAAGGGTTTTACTGATAGTTTTGAGTGCTCCAATTGCATCCATTACTCCTCCAAACACCATAGTTCCAATCACTAAAAATATTGTATTCAACATACCAAGCATTCCTCCAGTTGAGAATAAATCATTTAATAATTCATTATTAGTCTCAATACTTATTGGTCCAGTAATTGTATCCATTATCACAACATAAGTATTTACAAGTTTAGAATTAGAATCACTAGAAAGTTCAGAAATTATTTGAGGCTGAAAAATTATAGAGAATAAAGCCCCTGTTAATGTTCCAATAACAAGAGCAATTAATGGAGGAGTCTTTTTTATAATCATTATTAGTACTAGTAGTGGAACAATAAACAGGACTAACGAAATATTGAATTTTTCTGAAATAGCACTAAGCAAATAGGTATTGTCTGTAGATCCATCTGAAACTTGGAGAAATCCAAGAATAATAAACACAATAAAAGTGATTGTTATACTTGGAATAGTAGTGTAAGTTAAATATTTTATGTGTTTAAATAAATCAACTTTAGTTACAGCAGCAGCAAGATTTGTTGTATCGCTTAGAGGTGAAAGTTTATCTCCAAAATAAGCTCCTGAAATTACAGCACCTCCAACCATTCCAGCAGAAATGCCTAAAGCTTGTCCAATTCCAACTAAAGCTATTCCAACTGTAGCTGATGTTGTCCAACTACTTCCGGTTGCAACTGATATAATAGAACATATTATAATACAAGCAGGAAGAAAAATATTTGGATCAAGTATTTTAAGACCATAATAAACCATAGATGGAATGATACCGCTTATCATCCAGGTTCCTGCTAGTGCTCCAACAAATAGAAGAATTAACAATGCTCCAGTTACAGATTTTACACTATTTGAAATACTTGTTAGAATATCTTTATAGGAAACCTTATAAATAAAGCCAATAGATGCTCCAAAAAGACCTGATAAGATTAATATAAATTGATTTGTGCCATTTAGAGAATCATCTCCATAAATAAAAACATTTATACTAAGAAGTAATACAAGAAAAATAATAGGAAGCAGTGCTATTCCAATCGGTAAATTTACACTAGAAGAATTTTTCAAAATATAAATTATATACTACAAGTTGAGAAAAAAAAACTTAACCATAATATAATACGATACTTATTTGGTTAAACTTTAGTTATTTTTACTCAGTGGAACATAAAATCATTAAAATTTTTGAACAAAAAGTTAAACCACTGAAGCAATATAATTTCCTAGTTGCTGTTAGTGGTGGAGTGGATAGCATGGTCCTAGCTAACTTATTTATTCAAAATAATTTAAATTTTTCTATTGCCCATTGTAATTTTGGTCTTCGAGCTGAAGAAAGTAATGCAGATCAAGAATTTATTTTAAGTTGGTCAAGAAAAAATAAGATTAAATATTTTTCCTCTAAATTTAGTACTACAGCATTTTGTGAAAAAAGTAATGTTAGTATTCAAGAAGGTGCGAGAAATTTAAGATATAATTGGTTTAATGAATTGAAAGTAATTCACAAGTTTGATTATATAGTAACTGCTCATCATTTAGATGATCAACTTGAAACATATTTAATTAACTCTATGAGAGGTACTGGATTAAAAGGACTTTTAGGTATTCCAGAGATAACTAGTAATTTATTCAGGCCTCTTCTTCAAATTCTAAAAGATGAAATATTAGTGTATGCTGAAGTAAATAAGATTGATTTCAGAGAGGATTCCTCAAATTCTAAAAATGATTATTATAGAAATATGATTAGAAATACAATCATTCCTGAGTTTAAGAAATTTGATGATAATGTTATGTTAAAGTTCAAAACAACAATAAATAACTTAATCTCTACTAAGATATTTGCGGAAACAATAATTAAAAAAACAAAAGTCAATTTATTTAAAATTGATAATGATAAGGTTAAAGTAAAAATCGATGATTTATTAAATCTAGAACCACTTGATTTTTACATTCATCATTTATTTATCGATTATGACTTTAATTTTAAAGAGATTATAAAAATATTTAATTCAGATTCAGGAAAGTTTATTATTTCAAAAACACATAGATTGACCAAGAATAAAAACTTCTTAATAATTACTAGAAATGATTAAAAATATATTTTTTGCAATTATTTCAGTTCTTTCACTTAATTCTCAAGAGAAGGAACCTGTATCTTGGACATATGAAGTTAATAAAGTAAGTAATCTAGATTATGAAATTACTTTTGAAGCAGTTATAATTGATGGCTGGAAATTATACTCACAATTTTCGCCAGAGGAGGGGTCTATAGCAACTAGTTTTAAATTTTTAAACAAGAATTCGGATTATCAAGCTAGTGAAACTTTTATTGAAGACCCTTACATAGTTGGCTATGATAATGTTTTTAAGATGGATTTATTCTATTTTGAACAAAATGCCTCCTTCACACAATCTGTTAAATTAATTGACAAAGACCTTAACCAGATCAAAATTGAGATTGATTACTCATCTTGTGATGATGAATTATGTATTTTTCGAAACCAGACGTTCAATATTATATTAGATAAAAACAAGAAAATAGTTCAAGATGATAATGTCACTTTAGATGATATTAAAAAATATAACTCACTTGAATTAGACCTTGACAAAACAAGTTATAATAGCTATGACGTAATACAATCATCAAACTATTTCGAAATTTTTATTTTTGGATTACTTGCAGGTTTTTTAGCCTTACTAACTCCATGTATTTTCCCTATGATACCTTTGACGGTATCCTATTTTATTGATCAAAATAAACTTAAGTATAGTAGTTTAATTTCGGCATCCTTGTATGGTGCTTTTATTATATTGATTTATATATTATTAAGTCTACCATTTCATTTATTTGATAGTTTAAATCCTAATATTCTTAATACTATTTCTACGAATGTATATGTTAATATTACATTCTTTATTGTGTTTATATTATTTGCAATTTCATTTTTTGGATACTTTGATATAGTAATTCCAAGTAATATAATATCTGGTTCTGAGAAAAAATCAGAGAAAGGTGGGGCAGTTGGAATATTTTTCATGTCTCTTACATTGGCTTTAGTTTCATTTTCTTGTACTGGCCCAATATTAGGATCTTTACTAGCAGGCTCTTTATCATCAACTTCATCAGGAGCTATGCAACTTTCATTTGGAATGTTTGGATTTGGATTAGCATTAGCTCTTCCTTTTACTTTTTTAGCATTTTATCCAAAATATCTTTCAGTAATACCTAAATCTGGAATTTGGTTAAAAAAACTTAAGGTCTCCTTAGGGTTTATTGAACTTGCTTTAGCATTTAAATTTCTTTCAAATGCAGACCTAGTTGAAGGCTGGGGTATTTTAAAAAGAGAAATATTTATAATTATTTGGGTTGTCATATTCCTAATGCTATCATTTTATCTTTTTAAATCTCAAGCTAATAAAATAAATTTCAAAAACATATTTGCTTGGTTTTTCTTAATTTTCTCTTTATACCTCACCTCAGGTTTAATTAGTAGTAAAAATGTAAGATTTTTAAGTGGTATTCTTCCTCCAGAGTTTTATTCTATAGAAACTAAAATTAATGATTGTCCCCTTGGTCTTAATTGTTTTAAAGATTTTGAAGATGGTAAAAGATATGCTATTGAAAATGAAAAAATTATTCTATTAGACTTTACAGGGTGGGCTTGTGCAAATTGTAGGAGAATGGAAGAAAATGTTTGGTCTAAGCCAGCAATTTTTAATTTGCTTGATAATAACTTTATAATTATATCATTGTATGTAGATGACAGAACGAAGCTTTCTCAGGATGAAGAGTTTAAATATTTGAATAAATCAGGAAATGTTCAATATGTTAATAATGTAGGTAGGAGATGGTCTCTCTTTCAGCAGATTAATTTTAATAATGCTTCGCAGCCATATTATGTTGCAATGATTCCTTCTGGAAAGATCCTAACTGAACCTATTCAATATACATCCGAAGAAAACTTTAAAAATTGGCTAGAATCGTCAATAGAGGAATCTACTAAGTAATTTATTTTTGAAAATAGACTTCTTCAAAAGGAATTCTAAATCTTTCACCGTAAACACCTTCTTTACTTCTAATCCCACATCCAATCACCATATTTATTTCAGATTTCTTATTTAGCTTTAATAACTTCTTTAATTTTAGTGAGTCAAATCCTTCCATTGGACATGTGTCATAACCAAATCCAGACATGCTTATCATAAAATTTTGAGATGCAAGTGCTGCACTTTTGTGTGCAACAATTCTTGTATCAGAACTTCTTAATTGTCTGTACATTACTTTAAAAATACCAATTATATAAGCAAAGATATATTTAGAAAAACCTAGTATACCTAAAAAATCTTTATAAACAAGAGGCATTGCTTTAGTGTAATATCTTTTAGTCTGATCATATTGCTTAGTACTTAATTTTTCCTTATTCAAATTAAAAAAATCAATATTTTGATTTGCTCGTAATTTCCATAAATCTTTTCTAACTATTGTTATGACAATTTGCTTAGCGGTAGATGCAGCTGGCTGATTAAAGCATATTCTAGAAATATTAGTTAATAATTCTTTATTAGTAATATGATAAAACTCCCATAATTGGAGATTACTGCTGTTGGGAGCTAATACTCCGTTTTTAATACACTTTTTTACAATCTTAGTATCAATTTCTTTACTTGGGTCAAACTTTCTAACGGATCTTCTAAATTCAATAGCTTCACTTACAGTTTTTTCCATTCTAAATTTTCTCGAGTATTTTTTTTATAAAATTGAATGAACTAGGGTATGGTCCATATCTTAAAGGTAAATCAATCATTGATTTTTTTTCAAGAACAGGTTTATAATGAGTAAATGTATCAAAGCTAAACTTCCCTCTATAAGCTCCCATTCCGCTTGGACCAATCCCCCCAAATGGTAGATTTGAATTTACAAAGTGTATTAGAGTATCATTTACTACACATCCTCCAAACTTATTAGAGTTAATCAACTTATCGATAAATTTTTGATTTTTTGAAAAAATGTAAAATGCTAGTGGTGATGGATTTGCATCAAGAATTTTTTCTAAATCATTTTCATTTTCATATGATAAAATTGGTAAAATTGGTCCAAAAATTTCTTCTTTCATTATTTCAGAATTAACATCAGGATCAATTACTAATGTGGGCTCAACATAAAGATTTTTTTCATCTATTTTACCACCAAATTCAATATTTTGATTAATTAAATTCTCTTTTAGCCTTAATAAATTATTAGTATTAATTATTCTTCCGTAACTATCTGATTTAATAGGAGTGCTACCAAAAGTAGAAATGATGTTCTTTTTTAGCATTGAAATTAATTCATCTTTAACATGATTATTGACAACTATATAATCTGGAGCAATACATGTTTGACCACAATTCACAAACTTACCTGATACAATTCTTTTTGCCACTTTGTCTATATCTATTCCTTGATCAACGATACATGGACTTTTGCCTCCAAGCTCTAATGTTATTGGAGTGAGGTGCTTTGCTGCTTTTTCAGCAATAATTTTTCCAATCCTTGTACTTCCTGTAAAGAAAATATAATCCCACTTTTTGTCAAGAAGATATTTAGCAGTATCTGCATCTCCTTCAATAACACTAACTAAGTTTTGAGGAAAAACAGCTTCAATTAATTCTTTTAACACAGATGATGTATTAGGTGCTAATTCTGAGGGTTTTATTATAACTGTATTTCCAGCAGCAACAGCACCTATTAATGGTGTTAATGATAATTGAAATGGATAGTTCCAAGGTGTAATAATTAGTGTATTACCATATGGTTCCGGGATAAGATAATTTTTTGAAGGAAAATTAAAGATTGACCCACTAACTCTTTTTTTTCTGGACCATCTTTTTAATTTTTTTGTAAATAATTTAATTTCTCGTTTAACAAGAAGAACTTCTGATAAGAATGACTCGAATTCATGTTTATTTAAATCTTTCTTTAAAGCATCATATATTTTAGACTCATTTTTACTAATTGTTTTTAAAAGTGAATTTAAAATTTGAATTCTATAGTTAACAGAATTAGAATTAGTTTTGGTAAATTTTATTTGTGAATTAATTATGTAATCAATTTCTTTGTACGTCATAATGATTTCAATTTAATTATTTAAATTCAAAAATGATATTTAATGATTGGGTATGATATATTTTAATTTATATATGACTAGTTATCAGTTATTTATAAAATATTTTATTAATTTGAATATAGTTATACTTTATAAATTGATTAAGAAAGATAGCAACTTGGTAATAATTTTAACTTAAGATAAATGTTAAATGTATAATAAATACAGTCGAGTAGTAACAAAGGATGACTCTCAACCAGCAGCTCAGGCTATGCTTCATGCTATTGGTTTGACTGAAGATGACTTTGATAAACCTTTTATAGGTGTGGCTAGTACTGGTTATGAAGGTAACCCTTGTAATATGCATTTAAATGATCTTTCTGTAAAGATAAAAGAGAGTATAGTTGCTACTGATTATATAGGCCTAATATTTAACACTATAGGGGTTAGTGATGGTATTTCTATGGGAACTTTTGGTATGAGATATTCTCTTCCATCTAGGGATATTATAGCGGATTCAATGGAAACTGTGGTTCAAGCTATGTCTTACGATGGTTTAGTAACTGTTGTAGGGTGTGATAAAAATATGCCAGGAGCTTTAATGGCAATGCTTAGATTGGATAGGCCGAGTATATTGGTTTATGGTGGGACAATAGATTCAGGCTGTTACAACAACAAAGAGTTAGATGTGGTTTCAGCTTTTGAAGCATGGGGTGAAAAAGTTGCTGGAAAGATTGATGATAAAGAATATAAAAATGTAATTAAAAATGCATGTCCAGGTGCAGGAGCATGTGGAGGCATGTATACAGCTAATACAATGGCTTCAGCAATTGAAGCATTAGGAATGTCACTTCCATATAATTCTTCTAACCCTGCGATAAGCAAAGACAAAGTAAATGAATGTGCCGAAATAGGCTCAGCTATGAAATTACTTATAGAGAAAGACATTAAGCCATCTGATATAGTCACAAAAAAATCTCTTGAAAATGCATTAAGACTAATTACAATATTAGGAGGATCTACAAATGCAGTTCTTCATTTTTTAGCTATTGCAAGAGCGGCTAATTTAGATTTATCTATTGACTATTTCCAAGAAATAAGTGACTCTACACCTTTCATTGCAAATCTTAAGCCAAGTGGTAAATATCTGATGAAGGACCTACACAAAATAGGAGGTGTTCCTTCTGTATTAAAATATATGCTAGAGAATAATCTGTTACATGGAGATTGTATGACAATTACAGGTAGAACTATTCAGGAGAATTTATCAGAAGTTCAATCACCAAATATGGACTCAAATGATATTATTTTTCCTATTACAAATCCAATAAAAAAAACTGGTCATATTCAAATTTTAAAAGGAAATCTTGCAGAAGAAGGATGTGTGGCAAAAATAACTGGTAAAGAAGGATTACAATTCATTGGCCCTGCCAAGGTTTTTGATGGTGAATTTGAATGTTTATCAGCAATAGAAGAATCTAAAGTTAACAAAGGTGAGGTAGTAGTAATAAGATATGAAGGGCCTAAAGGTGGACCCGGAATGCCTGAAATGCTCAAGCCTACTTCTGCTATTATGGGAGCTGGTCTCGGTAAAGATGTAGCCTTGATTACTGATGGAAGGTTTTCAGGAGGTACTCATGGCTTTGTTGTTGGTCATATTGTTCCTGAAGCATTCGAAGGAGGAACTCTAGCCATAGTTGAAGATGGTGATATAATTACTATTGATTCTGAGAATAATATATTACATGTCGATATTTCAGAAAATGAAATAATTAATAGAATGAAAAACTGGAAAAAACCAGAACCAAAAATTGATAAAGGAATTTTACATAAATACGTTAAGTCAGTTTCAAATGCATCGAAGGGATGTATTACTGATGAATAGAAACTATGAAAAATAAAAAAATAAGTGGAGCGGAAGCTGTAGTTCACTCTTTATTGAATGAAGGTGTTGATTTAATATGGGGTTATCCAGGTGGTGCAATAATGCCTGTATATGATGAATTTTATAAATTTCAAGATAAGTTACAGCATATTTTAGCTAGGCATGAACAAGGAGCAATTCATGCAGCACAAGGTTATGCTAGATCATCCGGTAGAGTAGGTGTAGCAATTGCGACATCAGGTCCTGGTGCAACTAATCTTGTTACTGGTATAGCAGATGCACAAATAGATTCAACACCAGTAGTATGTATAACTGGTCAGGTTTCTTCTCATCTTCTAGGTTCTGATGCTTTTCAAGAAACAGATATTATAGGAATTTCAATGCCAGTTACTAAATGGAATTACCAAATAACTAAAGCATCTGAAATTCCTGAAATTTTTGCAAAAGCATTTTATATTGCAAAATCGGGTAGACCAGGTCCAGTATTAATTGACATAACTAAAGATGCTCAATTTGAGCTATTTGATTTTGAATATTCAAAATGTAAAGGTATAAGAAGCTATAATCCATTACCTACGATTAGTAATGATTCAATAGATAATGCCTCAAAGTTAATTAACAATGCAAAGAAACCACTTATTGTATGGGGTCAAGGTGTGATTTTAGGAAATGCGGAAAAAGAGTTTAAGGATTTTGTTGAAAAAAGTGGAATACCTGCAGCCTGGACAATTCTTGGCTTATCTGCACTTCCAACTTCTCATGACTTAAATGTTGGAATGGTTGGAATGCATGGAAATTATGGTCCTAATATTCTAACAAATAAATGTGATTTACTTATTGCTGTAGGTATGAGATTTGATGATCGTGTTACAGGAGATCCAAAAACTTATGCTTCTCAAGCAAAAATAATTCATCTTGATATTGATCCAGCAGAAATAAATAAAAACATTATTGCAGATGTTCCAGTAATAGGTGATTGTAAAGATTCTCTTAAGCGAATTACAAATAAGATTGAAAAAAAATCTCATAGTAAATGGATTTCTAAATTTGATGATTTAATGAAAATTGAATTTGAAAAAGTTATTAAGTCTGATTTAAATCCTCTGAAAGATGGCTTAACCATGGGTGAGTCAATTATAGCAATAAATGAATTTACTAATGGTGATGCTATTATTGTTACTGATGTTGGCCAACATCAAATGGTTGCATGTAGATATGCGAATTTTGTTAAATCAAAGAGTAATATTACCTCAGGTGGATTAGGTACAATGGGGTTTGCTCTTCCCGCAGCAATGGGTGCTAAAATGGGTGCTTTGAATAGAGAAGTAGTAGCTGTGATTGGTGATGGAGGTTATCAAATGACAATTCAGGAATTGGGTACAATTTTTCAATTACAGATACCTGTAAAAATTGTTATTCTCAATAATGACTTCCTTGGTATGGTTCGTCAATGGCAACAATTATTCTTTGATAAAAGATATGCATCTACTGAAATGGTAAATCCAGACTTTGTAGCTATTGCAAAAGGATACTATCTAGATTCTGAAAGAGTTAAACATAGAAAGGATTTAAAACCTGCCGTTGAAAGAATGATAAAATCAAAGAAGCCTTATGTTTTAGAAATATGTGTTGAAAAAGAAAACAATGTGTTTCCAATGATTCCAACAGGAGCATCAGTATCAGATATTAGATTAAATTAAAATGGAAAAGAAAAATAATTACACTATCTCAGTTTATACAGAAAATAATGTAGGACTTCTTCACAGACTTTCAGCAATATTTTTAAAACGTCACATCAACATTGAGAGCTTTACAACCTCCGAATGTGAAATTAAAGATGTATTTAGATTTATAATAGTTGTAAAAATGACTAAATCTGGTGTTGAGAAAGTATCCAAACAGATTGAAAAGCAGGTTGAGGTTATTAGAGTATTTTTTCATACGGATAGCGAAACTATATTTCAAGAATCAGCTCTTTATAAAATGAAATCATCAGCTCTTTTTGAAGAGAGACATATTCAGAATATTATTAAAGAATCTAATGCTAGGATAGTTACTGTAAACCCTGACTATTTTGTTATTGAGAAAACAGGGTTTAGAGATGATACTGAAAAACTTTATAATGATTTAGAGAAATATGGACTTCTTCAATTTACAAGATCTGGAAGAATTGCAGTTTCTAAAGAAAAGATGGGAATATCAGAAATTTTGAATACTTTTAAAATCCAAAAATAAAAACAATGAAAAATTATTTCAATAGCTTATCATTTAGAGAAAAATTAATGCAACTAGGTAGATGTAGGTTTATGGATTCATCAGAGTTTAGTGAGGGTGTTAAGTTTTTAAAAGATAAAAAAATTGCAATTGTTGGTTGTGGAGCTCAAGGTTTGCATCAAGGATTAAACATGAGGGATTCGGGTCTTGATATTTCTTTTGTACTTAGACAAACGTCAATAGACTCTAAGAGGCAGTCGTATATAGATGCCTCTACTAATAATTTTACTGTTGGTAATTTTGATGAAATAATTCCAAATTCAGATTTAGTAATTAATTTAACTCCTGACAAGAATCATACTCCAGTTGTTGAGCAATTAATGCCAATAATGAAAAAAAATTCAATCTTATCCTATTCACACGGTTTTAATATTGTTGAGGAAGGAATTAAAGTAAGAAAAGATGTAACTGTAATAATGGTTGCGCCTAAATCTCCTGGATCTGAAGTAAGAGAGGAGTATCTTAGAGGTTTTGGAGTTCCAACTTTGATTGCAGTACATCCAGAAAATGATATAAATGATATAGGTTTTAAAGCTGCAAAAGCTTACGCAGTATCTCTTGGTTCTCATAAAGCTGGTGTTCTGGAATCTTCTTTTGTTGCAGAAGTGAAATCTGATTTAATGGGTGAACAAACTATATTATGTGGTATGCTTCAAACTGGTTCAATACTATCTTTCAATAGAATGATTGAACTTGGAGTCAATCCTGGATTTGCATCTAAATTAATTCAACATGGTTGGGAAACAATTACTGAATCCCTAAAACATGGTGGTATTACTAATATGATGGACAGATTATCAAATCCCTCAAAATTAAAGGCTTATGAGTTATCAGAAGAGCTAAAATCAATTCTTTCACCTTTATTTGTAACACATATGGATAATGTATTATCTGGGAATTTTTCTGAAACTATGATGAAAGACTGGGATAATGATGATAAAGAGCTTTTAAATTGGAGAGAACAAACTAGTCAAACAGCTTTTGAAAAAACTAATCCTACTTCAGATGAAATATCAGAACAAGAATATTTTGATAATGGTATTTTAATGGTAGCCTTCATTAAAGCTGGAGTTGAACTAGCCTTTGAGACTATGGTTGAAGCTGGAATTAAAGAAGAATCAGCTTACTACGAATCTCTTCATGAACTTCCACTAATTGCTAATCTAGTTTCTAGAAAAAAACTTTATGAGATGAATAGTATTATTTCAGATACTGCAGAGTATGGATGCTATTTATTCAATAATGAAGCAATTCCACTTTTATCAAGCTTCTTTAAGAAAATTGATAAAAATGTTATAGGATCTAATTCGCTAAGTAATGATTCAAACTCAATTGATAACAAAAAATTAATTGAGATCAATGATTCAATAAGATTTCATTCAATTGAGATTATCGGTGATGAGTTGAGACAGCATATGACTTCAATGAAAAAAGCATTATAATTAAATGCATTTACCTGATTTAAAAGGAGTAAGAAGTGCATCAGAAAATCTAAAAGATGTTTCTATTGTAACTCCATTGACATTAAATGAAAGATTATCTATAGAATATAACTCTAGGGTTTTTCTTAAAAGAGAAGATCTTCAAAAAGTTAGATCATTCAAAATTCGCGGAGCATTTAATAAAATTAAATCAATTGATTTTAATAATTCAAAAGACAAAAGAATTATTTGTGCTAGTGCCGGAAATCATGCACAAGGGTTTGCCTTTTCTTGTAACAAGTTAAAAATATTTGGTACAGTTTATATGCCTGAAACAACACCTAAGCAAAAAGTCGAAAGAGTAAAGATGTTTGGGGGGGATTTTATAAAAATCATTTTAAGTGGGGATAATTTTGATGATGCACAAAAAGAGGCTCAAAAACACCTTACAGATGATACAACTTTTATTCACCCATTTGATGATATTAAAGTTATTGAAGGTCAGGGAACAGTTGCACTTGAAATTTTAGATCAAATTGATAAACATTTTGATTATTTAATTGTTCCAATTGGTGGGGGAGGTTTAATTTCAGGGATAATAACTGTTTTTAAGGAATTATCACCTAAAACAAAAATAATTGGGGTAGAAGCACAGGGAGCTCCTGCTATGTCCGAATCAATTCAGCAAAATAAAATTATTAGGTTAGATAAAATTGATAATTTTGTTGATGGTGTTTCTATAAGAAAGATTGGAAAAATACCTTTTAAATTATGTAAAGATTATTTAGATGATTTGCTTCTTGTTCCTGAAGGTAAAATATGTCAAACAATTCTTGAATTATATAATAAAGATGGTATCGTTGTTGAACCTGCTGGGGCAATAGGAATATCAGCTTTAGAGATGTATCACAAGAAGTTTACAAAAAAAAATGTAGGTATATTAATTTGTGGAGGTAATAATGATATTACTAGAATGGCAGAAATTAAAGAAAGAGCATTAGTATATTCAAATTTAAAACATTATTTCATTGTTAAATTCCCCCAAAGAAAAGGTGCCTTAAAAGAATTTGTGAATAATGTAATTGGAGAAAATGATGATATTACATTTTTTGAATATGTAAAAAAGAATAATAGGGATTATACATCAGCTATTGTAGGAATAGAGTTAAAGTTTTCCAAAGATTTAGAGCAATTAATACAAAAAATGAAAGAAAGTGGTTTCTTTGGAGAATATTTAAATGATAAACCAGAAACCTTACGTTTTTTAATATAAAATATATGTCTTCACAAAACCTTACGATTGATCAATTGCATTGCAGAGAATATTTAGTAGATGGTAAATTGAAAAAATGGAATGGCGATACCTCTGAGGTTTATTCTACAATCGACAGCAACCCAGACACACCTTATTCCCCAACTTTATTAGGTTCAATCCCTGATATGGATTCAGAGTCTGCCTTAGAGGCTCTTGAGTCTGCAAAAAATGCTTTTAATCGTGGTCAAGGTAAATGGCCTACAATGAAAGTTATAGATAGATTAAAATGTATGAAGAGATTTGCAGATAAAATGAAGGATCACAGAGATCAGGTAGTTAATCTATTGATGTGGGAAATAGGTAAAAATAAAGCAGACTCTGAAAAAGAATTTGATAGAACTGTTAAATACATCTATGATACAATAGATGAGTATAAAAAGATTGACAGATCATCTTCAAGGTTTGAGAAAGATTCTGGAATTCATGCTCATATTAGAAGAGGCCCTCTTGGTGTCGTATTATGTCTAGGGCCCTATAATTATCCTCTAAACGAAACTTTCTGCCTTCTTATTCCAGCTATTTTAATGGGTAACACTACAATTTTTAAACCAGCCAAACATGGAGTTTTACTTATTTCACCCCTATTAAAAGCTTTTAAGGAATGCTTCCCTCCAGGTGTTGTAAATATCTTATTTGGTAGAGGTAGAAAAATTTGTCCTCCTATTATGAAAACAGGTTATGTAGATGTTTTAGCTTTAATTGGACATAGTACTTCTGCAGTTGCTCTACAAGACCAACACCCCAATAAAAATAGACTTAGATTAGTCCTTGGACTAGAGGCTAAGAACCCAGCTATTATTTTACCTGATGCTGATCTAGATTTAACAATTCAAGAGTGTATTTCAGGATCTTTATCATATAACGGTCAAAGATGTACTGCTCTTAAAGTACTTTACGTTCATGAATCTATTGCTGATGAGTTTAACAAGAGATTCTCTGTAGCTGTTGATAAACTTAAATTTGGTATGCCTTGGGAAAAAGATTCTTTTCTAACACCACTTCCAGAGCCTTCAAAACCTAAATATATTAGAGGCTTAATAGATGATGCTGTGTCAAAAGGAGCGAATGTAATGAACGATAAGGGAGGTGAATTGACTGATAATTATTGTTATCCAGCAGTTCTATATCCAGTTAACAATTCTATGAAAGTATTTGAAGAAGAACAATTTGGCCCAGTTGTACCAATTATTCCTTTTAAAGATATAGATAAGCCTTTAGATGATATGGCTAATTCTGAATATGGTCAACAGGTTAGCCTATTTGGAACTGATACTAAGACGATAGGACCTTTAATTGATACACTTGCTAATTTAGTCTGTAGAGTAAATCTTAATAGCTCTTGCCAAAGAGGTCCTGATATTTATCCATTTACCGGTAGAAAAAACTCTGCGGTTAGTACATTAAGTGTTCATGATGCTTTAAGAGCTTTTTCTATAAGAACATTTGTAGCCTCAAAGGATAATGTTCATAATAATAGAATATTGAAAAAATTATTAGATTCAAACGATTCTAACTTTATTTCAACAGATTATATTCTCTAGTTGTCTAGAATAAATTTTACAATATAGTCTCCTACTTCATCTGTTGAACAAGCCTTTTCGTCTTTGCTAATCAAATCAGGAGTCTTATATCCACTTAAAAGCGAGCTTTCAACAGCTTCATTAATCAGATTTGACTCATCTTTTAAATTATAAGTATACTCTAACATCATTGAAAGTGATAGTATGGAAGCAATTGGATTTGCTATTTTTTTACCTGTAGCTTGAGGGTAAGAACCATGGATTGGTTCGTATAAAGCATTATTTGAACCAACTGATGCTGAAGGCATCAATCCCATTGATCCAGATATAACTGAAGCTTCATCGGTAAGAATATCTCCAAAAAGATTTGATGTAATTAGCACATCATACGAGCTAGGCCATTGAATAAGTCTCATTGCAACAGCGTCAACAAATTCATATGAAACAGTTACATCAGGGTAATCTTTTTCCATACCTTGGACAGTCTCTCTCCAAAGTCTTGAAGTCTCAAGTATATTAGCCTTATCAACACAACAAAGTTTTTTTGATCTTTTTTGAGCATACTCAAATCCCATCTTTGCTATTCTTATTATTTCATCTCTTGTGTATTGGCAAGTATCAAATGCATAATTATCATTGTTTTTTCTACCTCTTTCTCCAAAATAAATTCCTCCTGTTAATTCTCTAACAAATAGTATATCAGTACCAGTTATCCTCTCTTCTTTAATTGGTGACATGTGTAGAAGTGAATCAAAAACTAAAGTTGGTCTTAAATTCGCATAAAGTCCTAGTTTTTTTCTCATTTCAAGTAACCCTTGTTCAGGTCTTATTTTAGCTTTTGGATCATTATCATATTTTGGATCTCCTATTGCACCAAATAAAATTGCATCAGATTCCAAGCATAAATTATGGGTTTCATCAGGGTATGGATTATTATGATGGTCTATAGCAATAGCTCCAACTAAACCTTCATTCATTTCAACTTCATGATTAAATTTTTTTGCAATACAATTAAGAACTTTTATGGACTCATTTGTAACTTCTGGTCCAATTCCATCTCCTGGAAGGACTGCTATTTTTAATTTCATATTTATTCTGTATTTAACATTTTCTCTGTTGCTTTAATTGCAGCAACAGTTTGATCAGTATCTAGTCCTCTTGTTTTAAACTTCTTAGAACCTGTATCCCAGGTAATTGTAGTCTCACAAAATGCATCAGAATCACTACCGGGAGGAATTCTAACTGCATAATCAATTAATTTAGGAAGATTTCTTTTCTGATTAGAATATATACTTTTAAGAGCATTCATAAATGCATCAAATTGACCATCCCCTGAACAGCTTTCTTGAAAAAGCTTATTATTAATCAATAAAGATAATGAGGCAGACGGTCTAAGTGTTTTAGCATGAGTTAAGACATATGACTCAATAATTATATTTTTCTTTTTAGCCGGGTAATCTAAAACATCACTTATAATGTAAGGTAAGTCTTCAATTGTTACTTTTTCTTTTTTATCTCCCAACTCAATTACTTTAGATGTTATTATTCCCAACTCTTCTTGATTTAGTTTAATACCTAGTTCATCTAAATTCTTTTTGATATTAGCTTTACCAGATGTTTTTCCAAGCGCATACTTTCTCTTTCTTCCGAATCTACTGGGATTTAAATTATTGAAATAAAGATTCTTCTTATTGTCTCCATCAGCATGAACTCCTGCTGTTTGAGTAAATACATTCTCACCAACAATTGGTTTATTTGAAGATACAGTTTGACCTGAAAAAGTTGATATTAATTTACTGGCTTTAAATAAATTTTTTTCTTCTATATTAATATTAATATGGGGTAAAAAGTCTTTAATTGCAGCCACAGCACTAGACAAAGGAGTGTTTCCAGCTCTTTCACCCATTCCATTAATAGTTAAATGTAATCCATCACATCCAGCTCTAATAGCTTCCATTGAGTTTCCTACACTGAGATCGTAGTCATTATGACCATGAAAATCAATATGAAAATTAGGAAATTTTGATTTAACTTCTTTTATAAAATCATATGTTTCATAATGAGTTAAAATTCCTAATGTATCAGGTAATAATATTCTATTTATTTTCTGTTCATTTAAAAACTCTAAAAATTCAAAAACGTACTCCTTGCTATTCTTCATTCCATTACTCCAGTCTTCAAGGTATACATTAGTTTGAATTGAATTTTGCTCTGCAGTTTGAATAATTTTTGAAATATCTTTAAAGTGATTTTTGGGTGTTTTTTTTAGTTGGTGTTTTAGGTGGTTTAAAGAACCTTTAGTAAGTAAATTCTGAACATTACATCCAGATTTCATTAACCATTCAAGAGACTTTCCATCATCTAAAAAAGTCAGTACTTCAATCCTATCTATCTTTTTATTTTCTTTAGCCCAATTAGTGATTTGTTTCACAGAGTTAAGTTCACCATCAGAAACTCTCGCGGAAGCAACTTCTATTCTGTCAACATTTAACTCTTCTAATAGAAGTTTTGCTATAGTTAGCTTTTCGTTTGGAGAATAAGAGACACCAGAGGTTTGTTCTCCATCTCTAAGTGTTGTATCCATTATTTCTAAATTCCGTAGCATTAGTATCTGGATTTATTTGCAAATTTAGAAATTTCCTTTTTTTTATTTAGTAAATAATCAATATCATCAAACCCATTTGACATATTACTTTTTTTATAGACACTAATTTTAAATTTTTCTTTTTTACCAGATTCTGCAATTATAAACTCTTGATTTTCAAGATTAACTTCAAATACACTATCAGGATCCTTTTCTATTCGAGAAAAAATTTCTAATAAAAAAGAATCTGTAACTTGAATTGGTAAGACACCAATATTTAAACAATTATTCTTAAAAATATCTGCAAAAAAACTAGATACTACAACTCTAAATCCTTTATCATATATAGCCCATACTGCATGCTCTCTTGATGATCCACATCCAAAGTTTTTACCTGCAACTAGTATTTTTCCTGTATATTTTTTATTGTTTAAGGGGAACGATTCTACTGGTGAACCATCAGATTTATACCTCCAGTCTCTAAAAAGATTATCACCAAAACCTATTCTCTCGGTAGCTTTTAGAAATCTTGCGGGGATTATTTGATCCGTATCTACATTATCAATATTTAATGGAACAGCTGAGCTATTCAGTATTTTAAATTTATCGTAAGCCATATTATATTATTTCTCTTGGATCAGTTATTTGACCAGTTATTGCAGTGGCTGCAGCTACTAAAGGACTAGCCAGAAGTGTTCTGGCACCAGGTCCTTGTCTTCCTTCAAAATTTCTATTAGTTGTGCTAACTGCATATTTTCCCTTTGGAATTTTATCATCATTCATGGCTAGACAAGCAGAACATCCAGGCTCTCTTAGTTTGAATCCAGACTCAGTAAGAGTTTCTAGTATACCCTCATCTTTAATGCTTTTAAGAACTTTGTGAGAACCAGGTACCAACCATGCATCAACATTATTAGCTTTTCTTTTACCTTTAATTATGCTTGCAAATGTTCTAAAATCTTCAATTCTACCGTTTGTACAGCTACCCAGAAAAACATAGTCAATCTTTTTTCCGATCATTTTGTCACCCTCATTAAAACCCATATAATCTAAGGCCTTTTGATATGATAATTTAGAATCTGATTTTTTAGAGCTAGGTATTGATTTAGATATTGGGATAGCCATCCCAGGATTAGTGCCATATGTAATCATTGGCTCAATTTCTTCTCCTTTAAAATTATATTCTTTATCAAAAATTGCATCTTTATCTGTTTTCAATGAAGACCAATAACTTACAGCTTTATCCCATTCTTCATCTTTTGGTGCATATTCTCGCCCTTTTATGTATTCAAATGTCTTTTTGTCAGGAGCTATCATTCCTCCTCTAGCACCCATTTCTATACTTAGATTACAAACTGTCATTCTTCCTTCCATACTCATTTCTTCAAAAACATCACCTGAATATTCAACAAAATAACCTGTAGCTCCAGAGGATGATAACTTTGAAATTATAAATATAGCGACGTCTTTAGGTGTGACATAGTCATTAAGTTTGCCATTAACATTTATTCTCATCTTCATCGGTTTCTGTTGCATAATAGATTGACATGCAAAAACCATTTCTACTTCAGACGTTCCAATTCCAAAAGCAATAGCACCAAACGCTCCGTGAGTAGATGTGTGTGAATCTCCACAAACAATTGTAAGGCCAGGTTGCGTAATACCATTTTCAGGTCCAATTACATGAACAATACCATTCTTTTTGTGACCAAGTCCCCAAAAGTCTATATTATGTTCATTACAGTTTTTTTCAAGTGTTTTAACTTGTATAGCAGATAATCTATCCTTTATTGGAAGATGCTGATTTATTGTGGGTGTATTATGGTCAGCAGTTGCAAATGTTCTCTCTGGATACAAAACCTTTAGGTTTCTGTTTTTGAGTCCTACAAATGCTACAGGACTGGTAACTTCATGAATAAAGTGCCTATCAATAAATAATACGTCAGGACCATCATTAATTTTTTCAATTACATGTGAATCCCATACTTTATCAAAAAGTGTTTTAGTCATATTTAATTTTTTTATTCTTAAGCATTAAAGGGAAATCAGATTCTGTTACTTCTTTCTTTTTATCAGCTACAATTAAAAATTCACTATAAACGTCATCAAGTTGTTTCTTGCTCAAATTAACTCCAAATTCCTTCATTCTAAAAGCTAAAGCAGCTCTTCCACTTCTTGCAGTCAAAATTATTGATGACTTATCTACTCCTACATCTAAGGGATTAATTATCTCATAAGTTTCTCTTTTTTTAATTACTCCATCTTGATGTATACCTGAACTGTGGGCAAAAGCGTTAGAACCTACAATTGCTTTATTGGGTTGAACTGGCATACCCATTAATTCTGAAACCTTCAAACTTGTTTCATTTAATAGCTTTGAGTTAATGTTCGTGTCTAATCCTAAATTAGAATGTTGTCTCAAAATCATAACCACTTCTTCTAAGGAGGTATTTCCAGCTCTTTCTCCTATTCCATTAATTGTGCATTCAATCTGTCTGGCACCATTTAAAACTCCATAAATTGAATTGGCTGTAGCTAGACCTAAATCGTTATGACAATGACACGAGATCGTAACTTTATCAATTCCGTTAACATTATCAATAAGAAATTTTATTTTATCACCATATTCATTAGGCAGACAATATCCAGTTGTGTCTGGAATATTTAAAACTGTAGCACCTGATTTAATAACTTCTTCACATACCTTTGCTAAAAATTCATTATCTGTTCTGCCGGCATCTTCAGCATAAAACTCAACATCATCTACATATTTTTTGGCATGGGCAACGGATTTTTTAGCTAACTCAACAATTGAGTCCTTGTTCGAATTAAATTTATGTTTAATGTGAATCTCTGAGGTTCCTATGCCAGTATGAATCCTAGGTTTTTTAGCATTTTTTAGAGACTCAGCAGCAACATCTATATCTTTTTCATTAGCTCTACTCAATGCGCATACGGAAGCATTCTTAATAATTTTTGAAATTTCAACTACTGATTTAAAGTCTCCTGGACTTGAGATTGGAAATCCTGCTTCAATTATGTCTGCTCCGAGATAATCAATTTTTTCAGCTAAAATTAACTTACTTTTAGTATCAAGTTTACACCCGGGAACTTGTTCCCCATCTCTTAATGTGGTGTCAAATATTTTAACTTGATTTTTCATTACTCACTAAATTATTACTTAAATGATGATACTTAAAAAAAAGTATATTAATTTTACAATATCCTATGTAGATAATTTAAGTATAAATAACTGTATATTAATATATTAATTAAAATTTTAATACAATGACTAATGAGTTAAAAGATAATTTATTCGTTTTAATAAAATCGCTTACTAAGTCTGAGAAAAGACAATTTAAACTTTATGTGGGAAGAATGGATTCTAATGAAGATTCAAAGTTTTTAAAATTATTTAATCAGCTTGATAAAATGACCTTATACAAAGAGGATGTGATAATTAAGAAAAAAATTGTTTCAAAACTCCAGCTTTCAAATCTTAAAGCACACTTATATAAGCAAATTCTAATTAGTTTAAGATTAAATCCACAACATAAAAATGTCAAACTTCACATTAGAGGTCAATTAGATTTTGCTACAATTTTATATCAAAAAGGATTATATAAACAAAGTTTAAAAATATTAGATAAGGCTAAGTCTTTTGCTTTGAAATATGATGAAAATGCTTCTGCCTATGAAATTGTAGAATTTGAAAAACTTATTGAATCTTTATATGTTACCAGAAGCTTAAGTAACAGAACTAATGAGCTTGTATCTCAAACTAACCATTTAAAAGAACAAAATGATATTTATAGTAATCTTTCAAATATTTCTTTACAACTCTATGAGAAATTAATTAAGGCTGGATATGCAAAGAGTGATATTGAATCAACTGATATTAATCAATTTTTTAATAAAAAAATTAAAAGTTTTAAAGTCGAAGAATTAGGGTTTCGTGAGACACTTATTTATTATCAAATATGGGTTTGGTATAGCCTTTTAGTTCAAGACTTTCTATCAAGTTACAGATATGCTTCAAAGTGGATAGATACATTCAATAAAACACCTGAAATGATTAATATTCATCCAGTTTTTTATTTAAAAGGCTATAATTTTTTATTAGAGGCATTAGCATTAATTAAATATCCATCAAAATTTAAAAATAGATTAAATGATTTATTAAGAGTTGTGGAGAGTAGCTCATTTCCAAGGAATCAAAACTTAACTGCATTAATTTTTATTTATAAGTATAATAATCTCTTTAATCTTCATGTTTTAGAAGGTGATTTTAATAAATCAATTAAAATAATACCCAAAGTATTAGATGGAATTGAAACAAATAAGAATTTTATTGATCATCACCACATAATGCTTCTTTACTATAAAATTGCTTGTATGTATTTTACTGTTGATGATTATGATAATTGTATAAAATATCTTAGTAAGATCATGAAAAATAAAAACATTAAAATGAGAGAGGACCTTCAGTGCTTCACAAGGGTTCTTAACTTAATAGCTCATTGGGAGGCAGGAATTGATTTCAATCTAGATAAAATTATTAAGGACACATATAATTATTTAGATAAAATGAATGATTTGCATGAAGTCCAAAAAACAATTTTGAAATACTTAAAGGGATTAGAAAACATATATCCAGGAGAAATCAAAGGTTTTTTAAGGAACCTCCATAGCGAACTTAAAAAATATGAAGATGATCCATACGAAAAAAGAGCTTTCCTTTATCTAGATATTATCTCTTGGCTTGAAAGTAAAATAAGTAATAAACCTGTTCAAGTTATAATTAAAGAAAAAGCTCTTTTAATTAATAGGAAGTAGGTGTAGACCATAAACCTGAAATAGGAGGTGCGGCTTTCACATTAATTTCTTCCTTTGAAACGGGATGGATAAAATTTATTTCTCTTGAATGTAAATAAATACCACCACCCTTATTAGATCTTTTAGATCCATATTTCAAATCACCTAGAATTGGATATCCTAATTTCGAGAAACTACATCTAATTTGATGATGTCTTCCGGTAATAAGATCTACCTCAATTTTACAATAATTATCAAAAGTTTTGATTTTTCTATAAGTTAATGAACCATATTTAGAATTAACTTGCTCATTTTCATAAATATAAGATTTATTCTGTTTACTATTTTTTTTGAACCAGCCATCAAGTGTTCCTTCATTAGATTCAAATTTATTAGAAATGATCAACCAATAAATTTTTCTAATTTCTCTATTCTTTAATTTTTCATTCATCCTAGATAGAGCTTTACTTGTTTTTGTAAAAATTACAATTCCTGATGTAGGTCTATCAATTCTATTTACAAGACCAACATAGACGTTGCCTTTTTTATCATACTTCTTTTTAATGTATTTTTTAATAATTTCAAGTAGTGGGATATCTCCAGTTTTATCCCCTTGAACAAGAATTCCACATGGCTTATTAACTATAATCAGATGATTATCTTCAAATAGGATATCTAATTCTTTTGTTATCAATTTCATTGTAAAAAACTAAAAGTAAAGAGTGGTTGTCATCAATTAATTGACCGAATTTAGACATTCAATTTTGTATTTTGCAGAAAACCAAAAATAGTTATTTTTTGCTTAAACTTCAATTTTGCTTTTTTTTAGAGTTAGAACGGTAATTTCAGGCCACATTCCAACCCTACCTGGATACGCTAGATATCCAAAGCCTCTGTTTACATATAAATACTGTTTTGCTTTTTTATATAGGCCGGCAAACTCTGGGTAACGCCATTTAATTGGACTCCATTTTATCCACCCTGGTATATCAATTCCAAATTGCATTCCATGAGTATGGCCACTTAAGGTCAACGGGAAAAAATAATTATGTGGTATTACCTTATTTCTCCAATGAGACGGATCATGAGTTAACAATATTTTGAAATCTGAATCAGAAATACCTTCAATAGCTTTATTTAAATCGCCTACTTTTTTAAACCCTCCTGCTCCCCAATTTTCAACCCCTAAAATAGCCAGTCTTTCACCATTTTTTTTTATAAAATCATTTTCATTTAATAACAATTTATATCCCATCTCTCTTTGAATCTTTTTAAGATTTTGTAAGTTGTTGATTTTTTCTTGATCAGTTTCCCAATCCATATAGTCACCATAATCGTGATTTCCTAAAACAGAATAAACACCGTGCTCTGCTTTTAGAGAAGAAAATAGTTTTTTCCATGGATTTAATTCTTTAGACACATTATTAACTATGTCTCCTGTAAACATTATTACATCTGATTTTTGCTTATTAATTAGATCAACACCATATTTTACTTTTTCAGGATTATCAAAACTACCACAATGAATATCTGAAATGTGAGTAATCTTAAACCCATCAAAAGAAGATGGTAAATCAGGAAACTCTAATTCATAAGACAAAACCTTATAATTATACTTTCCTCTATACATTCCATATAATAAAGAACTAAAGGGAATAAAAGCCAAAGCCAACGATAATTGAGATAAAAACTTTCTCCTTTTTGGAAAAAAAATATTTTTTTCTTTCTTTGGTTTAAAAACTGAATATACAGCCAAGGAAATCCTAGATATATCTTCTAAAAATAGACCAATAACGATTATTGATTGAAAAACAATTAATGAAATAAAAAAACCTAAAGAATAACTGATACTAGGGGTAAATCCTTCAGACCTATCATAATTATATAATTGGTAAATGAAATTTGTAATAATTAGAAGAGAAAAACAAGCGTATGATGCTAACCAGTATCTATTTTTAGAAATAGTTTTAAAGCACAGGAAAGTATACCATTGTATTAAGCCAATGATTAAAATAAAAAAAGCCCAACTGAGAAACATTTATATATTAGGGTTTAATTAAAGAGTTATTTTTTCAACTAATTTGTTGAGATAATTTATGAGATTTACCATCAGATAAACTTTAAATAAACATTTAGAATTTAATATTGCTCATCTTTATTTGGGAAACTACCACTTTTAATATCTGAGGAATATTTCTTTACAGCATTACTAACAAGTGAATCTAAATCTAAATATCTTCTCAAAAACCTAGGGCTAAAATCTTTATTCATCCCCAGCATATCATGTGAAACTAGAACTTGACCATCAACATCTGAACCTGCTCCAATTCCAATTATAGGTAGTTTTAAATTTAGTGCTACTTTTTTTGCTAGCACATTTGGTATTTTTTCAAGAACAATAGAGAAACACCCAATTTTTTCTAACATTTTTGAATCATCTATAAGTTTCTTAGCTTCAACATCATCCTTAGCTCTTACAGTATAGGTACCAAACTTGTAGATTGATTGTGGAGTCAAGCCTAGGTGTCCCATAACAGGAATTCCGGCTTGTAATATTCTTTCAATTGATTCTTTGGCTAGATGACCACCTTCAAGCTTTACAGCATGAGCTCCAGATTCTTTCATTATTCGAATTGCAGATTTTAAAGCTTCCTTTGAGTCAGCTTGATATGTACCAAAGGGAAGGTCTACAACAACTAAAGCTCTTTTTACAGCTCTAATAACTGAACTAGCGTGATAAATCATTTGATCTAAAGTGATAGGTAATGTTGTTTCGTGTCCCGCCATGACATTGGATGCAGAATCTCCAACTAAGATTATGTCTATTCCAGCTTCATCTATTATTTTGGCAAAAGAATAATCATATGCTGTAAGCATTGAAATTTTTTCACCTTCATTTTTCATTTGCTCAAGGACCTTAATAGTTACTCTGCTGGGATTTGAATTGATAGTCATTGTTACTTTTCAACAAAAATAGTATAAATTAATTTATGAATAATATGACATAATGTCATTTAATTTAAATTGGCATAATGGTTGTCATTATTTAGTAAAATATAAATTATGAGTAAAATTATAGGAATAGACTTAGGAACAACAAATTCATGTGTCTCTGTAATGGAGGGTAGTGAACCAGTAGTGATTCCTAACGCTGAAGGAAAAAGAACTACACCGTCTGTTATAGCATTTGTAGAAGATGGTGAAATCAAAGTAGGTGATCCTGCTAAGAGACAAGCTGTAACTAACCCTGAAAAAACAATTGCTTCAGTTAAAAGGTTCATGGGTAATAAGTTTAGTGAGTCATCGGGTGATGTAAAAACTGTGGCTTATAAAGTTGTTAAGGGTGATAATGATACTCCTCGTGTAGATATTGATGGAAGATTATATTCTCCTCAAGAATTATCTGCTATGGTGCTTCAGAAAATGAAGAAAACTGCAGAGGATTATTTAGGTCAGACTGTAACTGAGGCTGTAGTAACTGTACCAGCATATTTTAATGACTCTCAGAGACAAGCTACAAAGGAAGCAGGTGAGATTTCAGGCTTAAAAGTACAGAGAATAATTAACGAGCCAACTGCTGCTGCTCTTGCTTATGGAATGGATAAAGGTGGTAAGGATAAAAAGATAGCAGTTTATGATCTTGGTGGTGGAACATTTGATATATCAATATTAGAATTGGGAGATGGAGTTTTTGAAGTTCTATCAACTAATGGAGACACTCATTTAGGTGGAGATGATTTTGATCAAGTAATTATAGATTTTTTAGCAGAAGAATTTAAAAAGAATGAGCAAATTGATTTAAGAGAAGATTCTATGGCTCTTCAAAGACTAAAAGAAGCTGCTGAAAAAGCTAAAATTGAACTTTCATCTTCAGCTCAAACTGAGATTAACCTACCTTATGTAACTGCAACATCTTCAGGTCCAAAGCATCTTGTAACTACCTTAACTAGGGCTAAATTTGAACAATTATCTGATACTTTGGTAAAAAGATCAATGGAGCCAGTTAAAAAAGCATTAAAAGATGCTAGTTTAACTAAAAACGATATAGATGAAGTAATACTAGTAGGAGGATCAACTAGAATTCCTATAATTCAAAAAGAAGTTGAGGCTTTATTTGGCAAAAAACCTTCTAAAGGTGTAAATCCTGATGAAGTTGTTGCAGTTGGAGCAGCTATTCAAGGTGGTGTTCTATCTGGGGATGTAGAAGATGTTCTATTGCTAGATGTAACTCCTTTATCCTTGGGTATAGAAACAATGGGTAATGTAATGACTAAACTTATAGAGTCAAACACTACTATTCCTACAAAAAAATCTCAAGTTTTTTCTACTGCTGCTGACAATCAACCTTCTGTAGAAATTCATGTTTTACAGGGAGAGAGACCAATGGCAAAAGATAATAAAACAATTGGAAGATTCCATTTAGATGGGATCCCTCCTGCGCAAAGAGGTACTCCTCAAATTGAGGTTACATTTGATATAGATGCTAATGGATTAATTAATGTAAGTGCATTAGATAAGGCGACTAATAAATCCCAAGATATTAGAATCGAAGCATCTTCTGGTTTAACTGAGGAAGAAATTGAAAAAATGAAAAAAGAAGCTGAAGCAAATGCTGATGCGGATCAAAAGGTGAAAGAAGAAGTTGATAAGTTAAATAGTGCTGATCAAATGATTTTTCAAACTGAAAAACAACTTAAAGATTTTGGAGATAAGTTATCTGATGAAAAAAAGAAACCTATTGAGTCAGCATTAGAAGGTCTAAAAAAGGCACATGAATCAAAAGATCTCGAAAAGATTGATGAAACATTAAATACTATAAATGAAGCCTGGAAAAATGCTTCTGAAGAGATGTACAAAGCCCAAGCGGAAGGTGAAGCTAAACCAGGAGATAGTAATGAAGCTCCATCTCCAGATAAAGGTTCTAAGGGTGATGATGTTCAAGATGTTGATTTTGAAGAGGTAAAAGAAGATTAAATGTTTAACGAAGATCTCAAGGATCATATACTTAAAGAAGCTAACGAACGTTGTAAAGGTACTTTAGTATCAACACTCGGTATTACTTTTATTGATGTTGGTGAGTACTTTTTGGAGGCAAAAATGAAGGTAACTCCCAAACTCCATCAACCAGCTGGTGTTCTTCACGGAGGAGCTACTGCTGCACTTGCTGAAACTGTAGGTAGCTCAGCCTCTGCAATTTTTTCAATGAAAAAAAATCAAATGCTTAGGGGGATTGAATTGTCTATTAATCACGTTAGAGGAATTAGTAAAGGTTATGTTTTTGCAAAAGCTGTCCCTATTCATATGGGAAGAACCATGCAGTTATGGAAAATTTCTATAACTGATGAAAATCAGAAAGATATTTCATTTGCTAAATTGACTACACTCACCATTGATAAGAAACCAGATACTTTCTTAAAAAAATAAATCACCCAAAAAATTTTTATATAAGCCTGTCAGAATGTAAATTTGTCATCTAAAATTTTTTATATGAAAAGTGTTATTATTTGTGATATGGAAGGTTTAATAACAAACCTTAATGATGGAGCTTCTAAAATGTTTGGATATGCACCGAAAAATATTGTTGGAATTAAAAGGGTTTCACTTTTCTCACCTGGTGAGATTGTTTTACAAAACGTATTAGGTTGGTTGAAAGATGCTAATGAAACTGGTGAACATGTTACAAAAACCAATTTTGTAAGAAAAGATGGTTCAACATTTAGTGCCAAGATCAAGATAACTCCAAATTTTGCTGATGGAAAAGATAATCCTCAAACCGGTTATTGTGGTATAACTGAAGAAATAAAAGAGGATGTAAACATTAAAATTAATTGGGTAACAAAAATTATAAAGGGAGTAGCTATTACAAGAGTTGGTTTTGCATCAGCATCATTATTTCCTGTTTTTGCAATTGGATGTTATTATGCAGGAATTGGAGATGGTTTTTTTAGTCCTTTATCTTTAACATTAACTACTTTTGGTATACTTTTTTTTCATTTATTTTCAAACTTATACAATGACTACTTTGATGTTACTTCTGGAACAGATGAAGCTAACACTGAATATTTTAATGCTGGCATGAATTCTTCTATGCTTAAAGGAGCTCAGCTTTCTGGAGGAAGTAGGGCAGTTGAATTAGGATTAATTACAATTAAAGGAACTAAGAGTTTAGCTAATATAATGTTTGTATTAGGGCTATTAACTGCTGCTGGAATATTATATACTAGTTATCTAAATACTGGATCCACAAATAATGCATATCATGCTGCTATTATAGCTTTAATTGGTGTTCTTATTGGATACTTTTATACAGCTAAACCAATTAGACTTTCATCAAGATATGGACTTGGTGAAGTTTCAATTTTTTTAGCTTTTGGTCCATTACTAACACTAGGAACAGGTTTTGCAATATCAAATGAAACAATTCAACTTTTTTCAAATGAATTTTATAATCTATTAGTTTTAGGAATTCCAATAGGTATATTAACTACAAACATTTTATTTATCAATCAATATCCAGATTATACTTCTGATAAGAAGGTGGGAAAAAATCATTTAGTGGTTCTTCTTGGAAAAAAAGCTTCCAGATGGATATATGCCTTAAATTCAGCTATAGCTATAGGTTCATTATATTTTATTTCTGAGAATATTGTTAATGATACACAGAGCCTGTTATTCATGTACTTGCTTATACCGATAACAATTATTTACTCTTTCTATTTGATTTCAGGATTATTTAAATATTATAACAGTAGAGAACTTATTAAATATAATATTCATACTATATATTTTCATATGTTCTTTTCATTTGTTTATATGATAATTCTAGCTAACTTTCAATAATGTTTTTATTTGACGAATCATATAGATTAAAGAACTTTGGATATTATGTTTTAGGTTCTTTTATACTTATACTTTTTAGTACAATAGGACAAATACCTTTGCTATTTTTTCTCCCATCTGAGCTTCCAGCTCCAGATGCATCAGCTATGGATCTCTTTAAAGATATTCCTTCAAACCTAAGACTATTTCTTATCTTAATGAGTTTCGTTTTTGTAGTTCCAGCTATTTGGTTAGTAGTTAAAAAACTTCATGACCTTCCAATAATGTCAATTTTATCGAGTAGAAAAAAAATTGATTTACAGAGAGTTTTGTATTCTTTTATGATTTGGGCTGCAGTAGTTACTTCATTTGTATTGATGGAATATTTTATTTCTCCAGAAAACTATCAAGTAAATTTCAATTTTAATCAGTTTATAGTACTTGCTGTAATTGCAATTTTACTTATTCCGATTCAAACAAGTGTAGAGGAAATTGTATTTAGAGGCTATCTTATGCAAGGGTTTGGAAATTGGTTTAATAGTAGACTAATGGCTTTACTTCTTACATCAATTGTGTTTGGTTCATTGCATTTAGCAAATCCAGAAATTGGTGCACTAGGATATGAGTTTGTAGTATTTTATATAGCTATAGGTTTAGTATTAGGGATAATGACATTAATGGATGAAGGTATTGAATTAGCCTTAGGATTTCATGCTGCTAATAATTTATGTGTAGCATTACTAGTAACATCAGACTG
>UPTG01000393.1_pt1 | contig 35938 bp, 30 predicted proteins | sample 2160121 | NCBI WGS metagenome assembly UPTG01 (sample SAMN06266255, study PRJEB28933) | marine metagenome | isolation source: Columbia River Estuary | place: USA:Columbia River Estuary, USA | collected 2014-07-27
ATATAGAAATCTTCTAAGGCACCTGAAGTATGGTAGCTCCAACAAGGGGGGCACCATATTGCTGAGAAGTCAATAAAAACAGTATAACCATTATCTAATAGGCTATATAAATTGTGACTTGTACCATCTAAGTCAGTTAAAGTGAAATCTGGAGCTACTGATCCATTAGGAAGTTGCGCCTGAACGTTGTTTAGTGTGAATACAGCAACAACAGCAATAAGTAAAATTTTTTTCATTTTTGTTTATTTTGTATTAATTAGTCAGCAAATATAATAAAATTCTTGCGTTTGATTAGAGTTTTATAATTTGTTTGCATAATTTATGCTTTTTATCTTATTGATTTAAATAAATCAGCTTTAAGAAATCTAGAGAAATTTTATATATATTTGCAGAAAATATCTATTATGAAGAAACTCTTACTATTAATTTTGATAATCCCGCAATGCCTATATGTGTACGCACAAAGCTTAACGGTTACTGGTGATGCGTTAGTAAATCTAAATTTTGCAACAGTGCTTAATGGTCCAGTAGACAGTTTAGACCCTTGTTTGCCTACCCATGCAAGTTTAACCATAAAAAATGTTTCAAATAAGGATCATGATGTTTTGTGTGAAAAAAATGTACTTATATCAGCTCCTGGGACGGACGATCACTTCTGTTGGGGGGGGACTTGTTATGGAAGCTCAACTATCGTATCTACCGCAACAACAAATATACAATCTGGACAAGCAGATGATGTAGAGTTTGATGGTGTTTTTGATGCTTATTGTAATGATGGTTATGGAGTTGTAGAATATTGTTTTTATCCTGATGGAGATCCAGCTGACAGATCTTGTATTATAATTACTTATAATAATGATGTTGCAGTAGCAGTAACTACTGATAAAATGCCTGATTTAAACATTAGTAACTTTTATCCGAATCCTGCAAAAGAATTTACGAATGTGAATTATTATTTAAATAGTAACTCTGAGATGGTAATTATGGACATTCTTGGAAACAAAGTTAAGAATATTTACTTTACTGAAAAAGGAACTCAAAATATTAATATTTCTGATTTGTCTAAAGGAATTTACTTTGGAAATCTTATTTCAAATAATGAAGTTGTTGCTATTAAAAAGCTAATAGTTAAGTAAACTTTAATGTGTCTTAAATTTTAAAAGCCTGCAATTTTGTAGGCTTTTCTTTTTTATACCTCCAAAATAGTTTCAAATGCTTAAATTTGCCTTCTTATAACAGAATTGATTTATGGCAAAGAAAGTGAGTAAAAAGGAAGCGTTAGCTTATCATGCGGAAGGAAGGCCAGGGAAAATTGAGGTAATACCGACTAAAAAACATAGCTCTCAAAGAGAGTTGTCATTAGCTTATTCTCCAGGAGTTGCTGAGCCATGCATACAAATTGATAAAAAGAAAGATGATGTATATAAATATACTGCAAAAGGAAATTTGGTTGCAGTAATTTCTAATGGTACTGCAGTTTTAGGCTTAGGAAATATTGGGCCAGAAGCTTCTAAACCTGTAATGGAAGGAAAGGGTTTGCTTTTTAAAATATTTGCTGATATTGATGTTTTTGATATTGAAGTTGATGCAACTGATGTGGATAAATTTGTAGAAACTATAAAAGCAATATCGCCAACATTTGGAGGTATTAACTTGGAAGATATCAAAGCACCAGAATGTTTTGAGATTGAAGAAAGATTAAAAGCAGAATTGGACATTCCTGTAATGCATGATGATCAGCATGGTACAGCAATTATTTCATCAGCAGCATTATTAAATGCTTTGGAAATTGCAAAAAAAGACATTTCAAAAATTAAAGTTGTAGTAAATGGTGCGGGTGCAGCAGCTATGTCCTGTTCTAAATTGTACTTAGCTCTTGGAGTAAAGAAAGAAAATTTAGTAATGCTGGATAGTAAAGGCGTTATCAGAAATAATAGAGAAGGGCTTGAAGGGAATAAAGAACTCTTTGCAACAAACAGAAGGTGCGAAACTTTAGAAGATGCAATGAAAAATGCTGATGTATTCTTAGGGCTATCAGTAGCAAATATTGTTTCTACTGAGATGGTACAATCTATGGCGAAACGCCCAGTTGTTTTTGCACTTGCTAATCCCGATCCTGAAATTTCATATAAAGAAGCAATGAATAGTCGTGATGATATTATTATGGCAACTGGTCGTTCTGATCATCCTAATCAGGTTAATAATGTACTAGGATTTCCTTATATTTTTAGAGGCGCAATGGATGTAAGGGCTACAGAGATTAATGAAAATATGAAGTTAGCTGCTGTAAAGGCAATTGCTAATTTAGCTAAAGAAACTGTACTTGATGAAGTGAGTTTAGCTTATGAAGATAATACTTTGGCTTTTGGGCCTGAATATATTATTCCAAAACCATTAGACCCAAGATTGATAACTGCTGTTGCTCCAGCTGTTGCAATGTCAGCAGTACGAACTGGAGTAGCAAAAGAAGAAATTTCAGATTGGAATAAATATAGAGAAAGCTTGAAAAAGCGATTAGGTTTAGATAATGAGTTAATAAGAACACTTACTGCAAGAGCAAAAAGGAACCCAAAGAAAGTAGTATTTGCAGAAGCAGAACATTATAAAATCCTAAAAGCAGCTCAACAAGTAAAAGATGATGGAATTGCTGAGCCAATTTTACTTGGAAGAAGACAGAAAATTTTAGATTTGATTGAAGAATTTGCTCTTGAAATGGATGATGTATGTATTATTGATCCTAAAGAAATAAAACAAGAAGATAAAAGGCATGAATATGGTGATATTTTCTGGGAGAAGAGAAAGAGAAAAGGAATTACACAATTTGAGGCTAGAAAATTGATGCGTGAGAGAAATTATTATGGTTCAATGATGGTAGAAATGGGTGATGCTGATGCGTTAATTTCAGGAATTACTAGAAATTACAGAGCTACAGTTAAGCCTGCATTGGAAGTAATTGGAAAAGAAGAAGGAGTAAATAATGTAGTAGGGATGTATATTATGCGTACTAAAAAAGGAACTTTATTTTTAGCTGATACTACAATAAACTTAGACCCAACAGCAGAAGAAATTGCAGACATGAGTATTTTGATTGCTAAAAAGGTAAAACAATTTAGAATAAAACCAAGAATTGCCCTACTTTCTTATTCTAATTTTGGTTCAACTAGAACAAAAGATTCTGAAAAAATGGCAAAAGCTGCCGCAATATTAAAAGAAGAAAATCCTAATTTAGTGGTTGATGGAGAAATACAAGGAGATTTTGCTCTTGATGCTGAAAAAATGCAAAGAATATTCCCGTTCTCTCCTCTAGCAGAAGAAAGTGCTAATACGCTTATTTTTCCAAATTTGAATGCTGGAAATATGGCTTATAAATTAATACAAGAAATTGCTGAGGTAGATTCTATTGGCCCTGTTTTGGTTGGCATGAAAAAGCCAGTTCATATTCTACAATTAGGATGCACAGTTCGTGAAATTATTAATATGGTAACCTTATCGGTTGTTGATGCACAAATAAAAAGATGATAACACACATACACGGAAAACTAATCGAAAAAACTCCAACTTATGTTGTAGTTGATGTAAATGGAATTGGTTATAAAATAAAGATTTCTTTACAGACTTTTTCAGCAATTGATGGTGAATTATGCAAATTATTTACTCATCTCTCAGTAAAAGAAGATTCTCATACTTTATTTGGTTTTTTTGAGGAAAGCGAACGCCATTTATTCAGGAATTTAATTTCAGTTTCTGGAGTAGGCCCTAGTACTGCACAAGTTATTTTATCTACTTTTTCTCCTGAAGAAATTGTTCATCATATTACTACTGCTGATGTAAAAATGGTGCAAAGTGTAAAAGGTATTGGTGCTAAAACAGCACAAAGAATAATTATTGATTTGAAAGATAAGGTTGCAAAAGGCATGCCTACCTCTGATTTATTGTTTGATAAAATAGACAATACTATTAAAGAAGAAGCGTTATCTGCACTACTAGCGTTAGGATTTGCTAAAAAAGGTGCTGAAAGTAAAATAGAGAAAGTGCTCCAATCAAACCCAGAAATTGCTAGTGTTGAGGAATTAGTTAAAACTGCATTAAGTCAGATGTAACTATTTGTAGAAATTGAGAAAAGCAATAATTTATAAAATATCATTTTTAGTTTTTACACTATTTTATAGCGTAAACATATCAGCACAATCTCTTGCTGATACAACTTTATCATATCCATTTTCCGGAGCTCAATCTGGTGGTTTGTTTATGAATACTCCACCTAATTTTAATGCAACAGTTATTTTTAATCTTGAAACAAATAAATATATTGTTCAGGAAAAAATAGGCGGTTTGGATTTTGGAAATCCTAAAATAATGAGCTTTTCAGAATATCAAGATTATGCTCAGCAAAAATCAGTAAAAGATTATTGGAATTTGCGATCAAAAGAAAGAGGAGGGAATCAAACATCTGCCTTAGGGCTGCCAAAGTTATTTATTCCAGGAAAGGCTTTTGATAGAGTTTTTGGAGGAAATGCTGTGGATATTCGTCCTCAGGGTTCAGCCGAACTTATTTTCGGTTTAAAAATTAATAGAATTGATAATCCATCACTTCCTGAAGAGCAAAGGAAAACGACTTCTTTTGATTTTCAAGAGAAGATTCAGATGAATGTAATTGGAAAAATTGGCGATAAATTAAAAGTAACTGCCAATTTTAATACAGAAACTACTTTTGATTTTGAAAACCAAATGAAAGTAGAATACACTGGTTATGAGGATGAAATTATAAAGAAAATTGAAATTGGTAATGTGAGTTTACCCTTAAATGGAACTCTAATTACTGGTAGTCAATCATTGTTTGGTTTTAAAACTCAAATGCAATTTGGAAGGTTGACTTTAACAGGAATCTTATCTCAGCAAAAAAGTACTAAATCAGAAATTGAAGTTAGTGGAGGTGCTCAAACTTCAGAGTTTGATGTTTATGCCGACCAATATGAAGCAAACAAACATTATTTTTTAGCACATTACTTTAAGGATAATTATGACAAAGCCCTTGAGAATTTACCTTTTATAAATTCAGGTGTAAATATTACAAAAGTTGAAATTTGGGTAACCAATAAAACAGGAACAACTAATGATACAAGAAACATTGTTGCCTTTTTGGATTTAGGGGAAACGGGTTCAAATATTTATAATGGCTTTTCAACTTCAAGTGGCGGTAGTTTTCCTGATAATATTGAAGCCAATAATTTATTTAACGCATTAAGCTCTACTTATTCAGGAGTCAGAAATATTAATGAAGTGAATAGCGTTTTAGGTAGTACGCCATTATCAAATGGAGAAGATTACGAAAAGTTAGAGCGCTCAAGAAAACTCTCTGAATCAGAATTTACAATCAATTCTCAACTGGGTTATATTTCTTTAAATTCTGCTTTGAATAATGATGAGGTTTTAGCAGTTGCATTTCAATATACAGTAGGAAGTAAAACCTATCAAGTTGGTGAGTTAAGTTCAACAGGCCCAACTGCTCCAGACGCTTTAATTGTAAAACTTTTAAAAGGGACTAACTTCTCACCATCATTACCAAATTGGCATTTAATGATGAAAAATATTTATGCTCTTGGGGCGTATCAAATGAGTAGAGACGGATTTGTACTTGATGTTGTTTATGAAAATACTGAAGAGTCAGGTGCAATAACAAATTATTTAAGCGTACCTACTGAGGAGGGTATCCATGGTAAGCCATTAATTAAACTATTAAATCTTGATAGATTAAATCAACAGTCTGACGTGCAATCTGATGGGCTTTTTGATTTTGTTGAGGGAATCACAGCAAGGTCATCAAACGGAAGAGTAATTTTTCCTGTTCGTGAGCCTTTTGGGTCTTATCTAAAAGATAAGTTTTCAAACCCCACATTGGGTGAAAAGTATACTTATCAGGCACTCTATGATTCTACTTTAACAGTCGCTCAGCAATATCCTGAAAAAAATAAGTACCGATTAAAAGGGACTTATCAATCATCTTCTGGAGCAGAGATAAGATTGAATGCAATGAATGTTCCAGAAGGATCAGTTACTGTAACTGCAGGTTCGCAAAAATTAGTAGAAAACCAAGACTATACAGTAGACTATATGCTTGGTAGAGTGACAATTATCAATGAAGGAATTTTAAATTCTGGGGTGCCAATTAAAATTTCATTAGAAAATAATTCCATGTTTGGAATTCAGAATAAAACGCTAATTGGTATACATGCTGATTATGAAATCAATAAAGATTTTATGCTTGGGGCAACTATGTTGAGGTTGACTGAAAGGCCATACACTCAGAAAATTAATACTGGTGAAGAGCCTATTTCTAATACAATTTGGGGTTTAGATGCAAATTATCAAACTGAAGCTCCATGGTTAACTAAAGCAGTGGATTGGCTCCCATTAATTGAAACAAAAGCAAAATCAAGATTAATTGCAACAGCTGAATTTGCACATTTAATACCAGGTCATCATAAAGCAGTTGGTGATGAAGGAGTTTCTTATATTGATGATTTTGAATCAAGCAGAACATCAATTGATATAAAAAATATGGGTGCTTGGAAGTTAGCAAGTATCCCAGAAAAACAACTTGAACTTTTTGAAAATTCTAACTTGAGCGATTCATTAATTATTGGATTTAATAGAGCAAAGCTAGCATGGTACACTATTGATCCTTTATTTTTTAGAAATACTTCTATTACTCCACCGAATGTAAATAAAACAATTACCCTACCAAATGGAAATACAATCGGTCAGCAGTCCTATCATTATTCTCGTGAGGTTTTGGAAACAGAGGTTTTTCCTAATAAAGATCCTAATATGGGTAGTCAAATTACAAATCTTTCTCTTTTAGACATTGCATATTATCCTAAGGAAAGGGGTCCTTATAATTATACCATTAACGGAATAGGTGCTGATGGCAAGTTGACTAACCCTACAAAAAGTTGGGGAGGGATGATGCGTACTTTAACTACTACTGACTTTCAAGCTTCAAATATTGAGTTTATTGAGTTCTGGATGATGGATCCTTTTAATTCTGATGATGGAGATATTTCTCATTCTGGAGGGGATATGTATTTACATTTAGGAAATATTTCAGAGGATGTGTTAAAAGATGGGTATAAAAGTTTTGAGAATGGCTTGCCAACATCAGCTACAGTTGAAGATGTAGATACTACTGCTTGGGGTAGGGTGCCAACAAATTTTTCAATTGTTGAAGCTTTTGATAATGATCCAACTTCTCGTTTATTTCAAGATGTTGGTTTTGATGGGTTAAAGAATTCAGATGAAAAACTGTTCTTTAGCGAGACTTATATTCAAAAAATAGGAGATGTTTACGGTACCACATCTACAGTTTATGGTAATGCAACTAATGATCCTTCTGCAGATGATTTTCATTATTTTAGAGGAAGTGATTATGATAGTAAATCTACTTTAATTTTAGATAGATACAAGAACTTTAATAATCCTGATGGGAATTCTAAAACAACAGAAAATTCTCCTGAAAGTTATCCTACAGCAGCTACCTCTCAACCAAATACAGAGGACTTGAATAGGGATCATACGCTTTCAGAAACTGAAAGTTATTATCAGTATAAAGTCAGATTAGATCCTGATGAAATGATAGTTGGAAGTAATTATATTTCTGATATACTTGAAACATCAGTAAAAACAGAAAATGGAGATACAAGGAACATTAATTGGTACCAATTTAGAGTACCAATTTATCAGCCTGATGATGTAATTGGAGGTATTAGAGATTTTAAATCTATCAGATTTATGAGATTAGCTTTAACTAATTTTAATGATCCTATTGTCTGTAGGTTTGCAACTTTTGATTTAGTGAGGGGAGAGTGGAGAAGATATAATTTTGACCTATCTGAAGCTGGAGAATATATCCCTAATGATGAAGATGGCACTACAACTTTTGATGTGTCAGCAGTAAATATTGAGGAGAATGGAAATAGAGAGCCAATTAATTATGTGTTACCTCCAGGTATTGAGCAAGAAGTTGATAATACTACAACAACTCATAGACAGCAGAATGAGCAATCTTTAGTTTTAAAAGTTTGTGATTTACAAGATGGAGACTCAAGAGCCGCTTATAAAACTGCTGATATTGATGTGCGTACTTACAAAAGGATTAAAATGTTTGTACATGCTGAAGGAGAAGAAGATAACCTAAAAGATGGAGATTTATCTTGTTTCATTCGTTTAGGAACAGATTTCATTTCCAACTATTACGAGTATGAAATTTCGTTAAAACCAACTGCTCATGATGTTACATCACCTGCTGCAATCTGGCCAACACAAAATGAAATTGATATTGCTTTTGAGATATTAAAAGAAGCAAAACAAGATAGAAATTCAAATAGTTCAGATGTGAGCTCCCCATATATCAAGTATATAAGCGGAGGAAAAGTTACTGTTGTTGGTAATCCAAATTTAGCTCATGTTAAAACCATAATGATTGGGATAAGAAATCCTAAAAAGAAATCTATGGAGGATGCTGATGATGGACTTTCTAAATGTGGGCAAATATGGGTGAATGAATTGCGATTGGTTGGTTTTGATGAGTATGGTGGTTGGGCTGCAAATAGTAGGTTTACAGCTCGCTTAGCTGATTTTGGAAACGTTACTCTTTCAGGTAATATGAGTACTATTGGCTTTGGAAGTATTGAGAAAAAAGTTAATGAAAGACAAAAGTATAATGCTTATCAATATGATTTTTCTTCAACTTTTAACTTAGGCAAATTCTTCCCTGATGATTTTGGAATTAAAGTTCCTATGTATATCGGAAGGTCAGAGGCCATTAAGAATCCTCAGTACAATCCTCTTGATCCAGATATTTTACTTACAAAATCATTATCTGCATTAGATAGTAAAGCTGAAAAAGATGATTTAAAGGAGATTGTACAAGATTATGTGCAAAGGAAAAGCATCAACTTTACAAATATAAGAAAAACAAAAGTTCAGAAAAAAGGAGCTAAAGCTGAAAAAGCAAAAATATATGATGTTGAGAATTTTACGGTTTCTTATTCTAAAAATGAGACTTTCATCAGAAATATAAATACAGAGTATAATCGCACTACAAATTACAGAGGCGCTCTTACTTATAATTTCAATACTCAGCCAAAAAATATAAAACCGTTTTCAAAAATTAAGTTTCCAAAATCAGCATATTTTAGGTTAATTAAAGACTTTAATTTTAATACTATGCCAAAATCTTTCTCTTTTAGAACGGATATTGACAGAAATTATAATGAAACAAAATTGAGGAATTTGAGTAACTCAAATATGATAATTATTCCAACTTACAATAAGTATTTTACTTGGAATCGTTCCTATGAATTAAAGTATGATTTAATGCGAACTTTAAAGTTAGATTTTGCAGTTAATCAGCAAGCAAATATTGATGAGCCAGCAGGAAAGCTTGATAAATCTGATCCTTTTTATAGAGATAAAATGGATACTATTTGGAGCAATGTTTGGGATTTTGGAAGGATGAAAACTTACAATCAAACTTTTGGAATGAATTATCAAGTTCCATTAAATAAGATTCCAATTGTAAACTTTATCTCATTAAATACTCGTTATAATGGAGGTTATAACTGGACGGCCGCTCCATTGGCTGTTAAGCATCTTGGTAATACTATACAAAACTCCAATTCTGTTCAGTATAACGGACAAGTAAACTTAACTACTCTTTACAATAAAGTGCCCTACTTTAAGAAGTTAAATCAAGGTAGTGGAAGAGGAAGAACAGGTAGGAATACTGTAAGAAATAAAAAGGAACAAGAAGAAAATAATGGAGAAGTAAAGAAGAAATTTGAGATATTAAAGCATATGACTCGTTTTGCTTTAGGGGTTAAAAATATATCAGTAAATTATTCCGAAAATAAAGGTATTTTCTTACCAGGTTACTTAAAAAAACCTCAATTATTAGGGCAGGATTGGTCGCATATTTCTCCAGGGTTACCTTTTGCTTTTGGTAGCCAAAAAGATATTAGAGGGCATGCTGGAAGCCAAGGTTGGATTACTAAAAGCTCTGATTTAAATACGCTTTATAAAAGAAATAGCACACAAAATTTAACATTAAGAAGTACAGTTGAGCCTATAAAACAATTCAGAATTGAATTAACGGCAAATAAAACTACTTCAAACGATCATACAGAGTATTTCAGATGGGATGATGATATGGATAATTTTAATTCATTTAGCCCAAATGAATCAGGGAGATATAGTATTTCTTTTATTTCCAGTTGGACAGCATTTAGAAAAGATAATGATGATTATGAATCAAAAACTTTTAATAACTTCAGGAACTATAGAACAATAATTGCAAATCAATTAGCAGAACAGAATCCTAATTTTAATGGATATATTGATCCTGTAACAGGATATCCTGTCGAGTACGATAATAATGATACTATCCTTACAGGTGGATATGGAGCGACATCTCAGGAAGTTATGATTCCTGCATTTTTAGCTGCATACAGAGGAAAAGACCCTTCTAATTCAAAGTTGACTGAATTTCCAGCAATCCCTTTGCCCAACTGGAGAATTACCTATGACGGTTTGATTAAAATTCCTTTTATTAAAAAGAGATTCAAGCAATTTAGTTTAGGACATTCTTACCGTTCTACTTATTCTGTTGGTTCTTATCAAACTAATTTGGATTACGGAAAAGGTGATGAGGTAAATTACAATAATATGAGTTATCATGTTTCTCGTGAAATTTCTCAGGTTACAATTAATGAGCAATTCAGTCCTCTTTTTAAAGTTGATATGACATGGAAAAGTAGTCTTTTAACTAAAGTCGAATTTAAAAGATCAAGAGTTTTAGCATTATCATTAGCGAATAACCAACTTACAGAAACTGGCTCACAAGAATATATTATTGCTGTTGGTTATCGAATTAAAGATGTTGAGTTTAAGATGTTCTCTGGAGGAAAAGGAAAGAAGGTTTCAAGTGATTTGGACTTAAAATTAGACTTTAATATAATGAATAATAAGACAATTATCAGAAAAGTAATTGAGGATGTAGAACAAATAACTATGGGGCAACAAGTGTTTAAGATTAAATTTTCAGCTGATTATGTAGTAAATCAGAGGTTAAATATTAAGGCATTTTATGATAGAGTTATTACAAATCCTTTTATTTCTACAACTTTCCCAAGCTCAATTACAAATGTAGGATTTAGTTTAAGATTTACCTTGGCAGGATAATTTTGCCGACTGATAAAAAAATGTATTTTTGAAAAAAAATTATTAAATGAATTTTCCAGAAGAATTAAAATATACAAAAGACCATGAATGGTTAAGAGTTGAAGAAGATAATGTATATGTTGGGATCACTGCTTTTGCTCAAGGTGAACTTGGTGATATTGTATTTGTTGATGTAGATACTGTGGGTGAAGAACTAGAAAAAGAGGAAGTTTTCGGTTCAGTTGAGGCAGTTAAAACAGTTTCTGATTTATTTATGCCAATAAATGGAGAGGTTTTATCGTTTAATGAAAAGTTAGAAGATGAACCTGAGTTAATTAATTCTGACCCATATGGTGAAGGGTGGATTATTAAAATTTCAGCATCAGATGTAAGCGAATTAAATAGTTTGCTTTCAGCTGAGTCATATAAAGAACTAGTAGGTTAAAAAATAAAAATTATGGAACCAAAAAAGAATCCAGATATTAGTCTTGAGAAAAAGAAAGGTCTTTTCTTTCAGATTGGTTTAGTTATTACTCTTGTTATTGTATTAGGTGCTTTTGAGTGGAAGAGTTACGACAAAGTGGCTTATAATTTAGGGCAGTTAAATCTTGATGATTTAGAAGAAGAAATTATCCCAATTACCAAACAAGAGGTAAAACCTCCCCCTCCCCCTCCCCCTCCACCAGAGGTAATTGAAATTGTTGAGGATGATGTAGAGATTGAAGATGAAATTGAGATTGAAGATACAGAATCAGATGAAGATGTAGAAATTGAGATTGAGGAAGAGGATGATGAGGAATTCTTTATGGTAGTAGAGAATATGCCAGAATTTCCTGGGGGTGATTTAGGGCTTATGAAATACATTCAAAAAAATGTAAAGTACCCTGCAATTGCAAAAGAATACAATATTACAGGTAAGGTTTATGTAAGTTTTATTGTTGACAAAAAAGGATCTGTTACAAATGTAAAAATTGTAAGAGGAGTTGATAAAAACTTAGATGCAGAGGCAATGAGAGTCGTAAAGTCTTTGCCAAAATACAAGCCAGGAAAACAAAGAGGGAAATCAGTAAGAGTGATGTTTACAATTCCTATTAACTTTACATTGAACTAGCATTTAGGTTATATATAAAAATAAAAAAGCCGAGCATTTGCTCGGCTTTTCTTTTATAATTTTGAATTTAGTTTTATTTTAAACATCAACACATATCTTCTGGTTTTACCCAAGCATCAAATTCTTCTGCAGTTAAGTATCCTAGATTAATGCTTTCTTCTTTTAAGGTTGTCCCATTTTGATGAGCAGTTTTAGCAATTTTTGCTGCCTTTTCGTAACCAATTTTAGTATTTAGTGCTGTAACTAACATTAATGAATTATCTAAATTCTTTTTTAGGTTTTCGTAATTTGGTTCAATGCCTACTGCACAGTTTTCATCAAAAGAAACACAAGCATCACCAATTAATTTTGCAGATTGTAAGAAATTAACAGCCATTAAAGGTTTAAAAACATTCAGCTCATAATGCCCTTGCATTCCACCAACTGAAATTGCTACATCATTCCCAATTACTTGAGCACAAACCATAGTTAAAGCTTCAGCTTGAGTAGGATTTACCTTCCCTGGCATAATTGATGAGCCAGGCTCGTTTGCAGGAATAGTAATTTCTCCAATTCCACTTCTTGGTCCTGAAGCTAATAGCCTTATGTCATTTGCAATTTTATTTAAAGAAACTGCAAGTTGTTTTAATGCTCCATGACTTTCAACTATTGCATCATGAGCAGCAAGAGCCTCAAATTTATTATCAGCAGTAATAAAAGGAAGTTTAGTAAAATCAGCAATATGCTTTGCGACTAATTCTGAATAGCCTGAAGGTGTGTTAATCCCTGTTCCAACTGCAGTACCTCCTAAAGCTAATTCTGATAAATGAGATAAAGTATTATTTAAAGCTTTTAATCCGTGATTTAATTGAGAGACATAACCAGAAAATTCTTGCCCTAGTGTAAGAGGAGTAGCATCCATTAGGTGTGTTCTTCCAATTTTCACCACATTCATAAATTCTTTTGATTTAGCAACAAGCGTATTTCTTAATTGCTCTACTCCTGGAATTGTAGTTTCAATAATCATTTTGTAAGCTGCAATATGCATCCCAGTTGGGAAAGTATCATTAGAACTTTGTGATTTATTTACATCATCATTTGGGTGAATTTTTTTTTCAGTATCTTCTAAACTTCCCCCATTTATAACATGAGCCCTGTTAGCTATTACCTCATTTGTATTCATGTTAGATTGTGTTCCACTTCCAGTTTGCCAAACAACTAAAGGAAATTGATTGTCATGTTTCCCTTCTAAAATCTCGTCACAAACATTTGAAATTAAATCTCTTTTTGCTGATGACAAAATTCCTAATTTGCAATTAGTATGTGCAGCTGCTTTTTTTAGATAAGCAAATCCATAAATAATCTCTAATGGCATACTTGCTTCACTACCAATTTTGAAGTTATTTCTACTTCTTTCAGTTTGAGCTCCCCAGTATTTTTCTGAAGGAACTTTAACCTCTCCCATTGTATCTTTTTCTATTCTATATTTCATCTTAAAATGTTTTGATAGTTTTATTTGTTGTTGTTTCTTTGTGCAAAATTAATAATTATGAAATTTCTAGGCTTTTTAATCTTTGTTTTTGTTTTCTTAATGGCTTTCTGGGCAGTAATATTCTTGGCTGGAGTAATTCCTTATTTTATTTTTGTTTGGGCAAAAGAAGGTAAGTTAGAAAAGGATCAAATCCCTAGCTAAATAAATTTAGCACATTCTCAGGTGGCCTTCCTATTATTGCTTGTTTATTTGTAGTAACTATTGGTCTTTCCATTAGCTTAGGATTATCAACAAGTGCTTTGATGATATCATCATCACTCATTTCTTTCCCTTTATATTTCTCTTTCCATATTGTTTCTTTTATTCTTACTAAGTTAATAGGTTTAAGCTCCATTTTCTCTAAAATAAGTTTGTAATCATCAAATTCTAGAGGTTCATTTAAGTATTCTATAATTTCATAATTTTTTGTTTTCTGTTTAATCAAATCAAGTGTTTGCCTGCTTTTACTGCATCTAGGATTATGATATATCTTCATTTATTTAATATTTTATTTTTGCCCGAACTCCATCAAATAAGCCTTTATGAATGCATTTAAATCTCCATCTAATACTGCATCAGGATTTGATGACTCATGATTTGTTCTTAAATCTTTTACCATTTTATAAGGGTGTAAAACATAATTTCTTATTTGTGAACCCCATTCTATCTTTTTCTTACTTCCTTCAAGTTTGTCTTTTTCTTCTTGTTTTTTTCTGATCTCTAGCTCATAAAGCTGTGATTTTAAAAGTTGGATTGCTTTTGCTTTATTTTCTAATTGTGACCTAGATTCAGAGTTTTCAATTATTATTCCTGTTGGTTCGTGCTTCAATCTCACTGCCGATTCAGTTTTATTCACTCCTTGTCCTCCAGCACCACTAGCTCTAAAAGTGTCCCAACTTACATCTGAAGGGTCTAAATTTATTTCAATACTATCATCAGCAAGAGGATAAACAAAAACAGATGCAAAAGTAGTGTGTCGTTTTGCATTAGAATCAAAAGGTGAAATTCTTACGAGCCTATGTACGCCATTTTCTCCTTTTAAATGTCCGTAAGCAAAATCACCAGAAAGTTCTAGAGTTACAGATTTTATTCCAACTGGTTCGGCCTTTTGTATATCTAGAGTTTTTACTTTGCAATTATTTTTCTCTCCCCACATTACATACATTCTCATTAGCATTTCTGCCCAATCTTGCCCTTCAGTTCCCCCGGCTCCAGGGTTTATTGTCAAAACTGCTGACATGCTATCTTCTTCAGCACTTAACATGTTTTTAAACTCTAAATCTTCAACTGAAAGTTGTGTGATTTTAAATTGTTCTTTTAATTCATCTTCTGAAGCTCCAAGTTCTAATAGTACAGATAGTTCTTCAATATTTAATTCAATTAAATCATAAGATTTAAGCCAACTTTTCAGTCCACTTAATTTCTTAAGGAGTAATTCCGCATCTTTTGGGTTATCCCAAAATCCATTTTCTTGTGATTTTTTTTCGAGATTTCCTGCTTCCTTTTCTTTGGTAGAAATATCAATAAACTTATGGAGCTCAACTTTTCTTTTGTTTAAGGAATTAATATTTTCTTGATTTGCCATTGCACAAAAATACTTATTTATTACTAAACTCTCGGATTTTATCCCATACCAAATTCCCTTCAAATCCTCTTTGGATTAAAAAACTTGCAATTTTCTTTTTTCTTGCAAAATGATTTTTGTCTTTTAAACTATTATTTTTCTTCTCAAGAAGATTATTTAATAGAATTTCATATTCTTCATCTTCTATTTCCTTAAGCCCTTTGTTAATGCAGATATTTGAGATTTGCTTCTTTCTTAATTCATTGGTAATTTTTATTCTCCCCCACTTTTTAATTCGGAATTTTCCTCTACAGAAAGATCGTGCATAGCGTTCTTCATCAATGTATTTATCAGTGATTAGTATTCCCAAAATATGATCTTGAGTCAATTTTAAAAGTCCCCATTCTTTCATTTTTTGAATCACATCAAATTGGCATCTATCTTGTAAAGTACAAAAGTTTTTCAATCTCTCAAGTGCTATTTTAATGTCATAAACTCTCTTATTGCGCATCAATCAAAAGTAGTAAATATCAAATTAAATACTACTTTTGCAGGCGTGAAAAATAAACAAGCAATTACATTACTATTCCTAGCTAATATTATTTCTGGACTAGCACAAGGAATAAGCATGGTTGCTATCCCTTGGTATTTCGTAAAAGTAGTTGCTCGTCCAGAAGTTTTTGCAAATGCTTATTTTCTGATTACATTTATTACTCTTTTCTGGGGTATTTATGCAGGAACACTTGTTGACAGATATTCTAGAAGAAATCTGTTTATCATTATAAATATCATTTGCGGATTATTTATTGGCAGTGTAGCTGTTTTTGGAATACATACTGCTTATTTATCAGACCTATTAGTGATTTTAGTTTTTGGTATTACAATATTTAATTACAATATTCATTATCCTAATTTGTATGCTTTTGGGCAAGAAATTACAGAACCTAAAAATTATGGAAAATTAAATTCTTACATTGAGGTACAGGGTCAAGTTACCTCTGTTTTGGCTGGTGCTTTTGCAGCACTTTTGCTTACAGGAACTACTAATAATGTTTTAGAAATTGGAGGGCTCACTTTTTATCTCCCTTTTAATATTGAACAGTGGGAAATCTATGAGGTTTTTATGATGGATGCAATTACTTATTTAGTTGTGATATTTATTTTTCTACTAATGAAATACACTCCTATTTCAAAAGATAAAATACATACTTCCGGTATTTTTGATAGACTAAAGGGTGGTTTTTCTTACCTTAAGAATCATCAAATAATTTTTATTTTTGGGTTTTTCTCTTCAATTCTTTTTGCATTTACTCTAGTAGAAGTTCATGTCTTACTCCCTTCTTATGTAGATAAATTTTTGAAGATGGAAGGGAATATTTATGCTTCTGCTGAAATTTATTATTCATTTGGAGCTATTATGTCTGGATTGCTTATCTTAAGAATATTTAAGAAATTCAATACCGTTTTTGGCATAATTGTTTTGATGATAGTAGTGTCGTTTGCTTTCTATGCTATGGCAATTTACAATATATTATGGGTATTCTTTCTAGGAAATTTTATTTTAGGAATCACAAATGCAGGCGTCAGAATTCTAAAAACAACTTACCTATTTAATCATGTTCCTAATAATCTAATAGGGAGAATTAATTCAGTATTTGGCTTTTTAAATACTATTGTTCGAATGTTGTTAATTGGATTGTTTGCATTGCCTTTTTATCAGATATCAGACAATATTCGTTACGGTTATTTTGCAGGAGTAATCATGATGATTATAGCTGTAATACCGTTAATTATTTGGTATAAAAGGATTCTTTCGGTTGAAAGAAATTAGTTTTACTTTACAACAGTATATTGTAATAAATGCAGTCTTTCATCAGCTGAAATTGTAATTCTTCTGTCAAATTTATTACTCCATTCTTTACTTATTGATGAAGAGAACCATCCTTCTTTTTTATTGATGTATGATGCTACAAAAGGATGAGTGGAAATATGAATATTACCCTTAGTAGTTTCACTTAAATTGTGCAATTTAGTTTCAATTTGATCAACTAAAAGTAAGCTTGAATCAATTTTACCTTTCCCTGAACACATTGGGCAACTTTCTTGAGTATCAATATTCATCTCAGGCTTTACTCTTTGCCTAGTAATTTGTATTAAGCCAAATTTTGTTGGAGGTAATACATGATGTTTTGCCTTATCAGTACTCATGAATTCCTTCATCTTATCCGTCAAAAGTTTTCTGTTTTTCTCTTGCTTCATGTCAATGAAATCCACAACAATAATTCCACCCATATCTCTTAGGCGTAATTGTCTTGCGACCTCTTCAGCAGCTTCTAAATTAACGGCAAGTGCATTGTCTTCTTGGTTCTTTTTAGAATCAACTTTCTTTCCGCTATTTACATCAATTACATGCAGAGCCTCAGTATGTTCAATTACTAGATATACACCTTTTTTCATAGTTACATTTTTTCCAAATGCACCTTTTATTTGCTTAGTGACATTAAATTCTTGAAAGATTGGAGTTTCTTTCTTATGTAATTTTACAATTTTTTCTTGATCTGGAGCAATTATAGAAAGATATTCTTTTAGTTCATTTTGAAGTTCAGAATTGTTTACATGAAGACTATTAAATTTTGCAGATAACAAATCTCTTAGTATAACAGATGATTTATTGAGTTCTCCATGAATTCTGGTATTAGGCTGAGCGTCTTTTAATTTCTTACTAATTCCTTGCCATTTTTTGTAAAGATTTTTAAGATCCTTATCTAGTTCCGCAACTTTTTTTCCTTGCGCTACCGTCCTGACAATCACACCAAATCCATGTGGTTTTATACTTCTAATTAATTTCTTTAATCTGCTTTTTTCTTCAGCACTATCAATTTTTTGTGAAATTGAAACTCTATCAGAAAATGGCATTAAAACCATATATCTTCCAGCTAATGAAATTTCAGTTGACAATCTAGGGCCTTTAGTAGATATTGGTTCTTTTGAAATCTGTGCTAAAACTAAATCTCCTCCTTTTAGAGCATCATTTATTTTCCCATCTTTCTCAAGATTAACTTCTTTTTTAAAGTTTTTTAAAGATGCAGTATTTAATTTTTTATCAACTGCTCTTCTAGTAAATTTCTTAAAAGATTTGAATTGAGGTCCAAGATCAAGGTAGTGCAAAAATCCATCTTTCTCATATCCTACATTTACGAATGACGCATTTAACCCAGGAACTGTCTTTCTGACCTTTCCTAGGTAAATATCACCTACTGAAAAATTGTTATCGTGCTTTTCTTTATGAAGTTCAATAAGAAGTCCATCACGCAATAATGCAATCACAACTTCAGAAGGCCTTGAGTCGATTATTAGATCGTATTTCATGGCGTTTCGTTTAAGAGAATTAGTTTAAACTAAAATTTATTTAGTTTTATGTCTATTTTTTCTTGAACGCTTCTTGCGTTTGTGGGTAGCGATTTTTAATCTTTTCTTTTTCTTTGCTCCTGACATATTTTATGTTTTTAACTTTATTTAAAGTTTATTTTAAATTCTTTTTTACTTCCTCTACAAATACTTTTGCCGGCTTAAAAGCTGGAATATGGTGTGCTGGGATAATAATAGTTGTATTTTTCTTGATATTTCTACCAGTTTTTTCTGCTCTTTTCTTTGGCTTAAAAGTTCCAAATCCTCTTAAGAATACAGCTTCATTAGCTGATATTGACTCTTTTATTTCATTCATCATTGATTCTACTATTGCTAGGGTAGTTAATTTTTCAACTCCCGTGCTTTGTGCAATTTTACTAACAAGTTCAGCTTTTGTCATTTCTTTTTCTTTATTTTTTAATTTCTTGACTATTTTTGAGCCCGCAAATATATTAAAATAATTTGCTCTACAGCAAGGACTTATGATTTTTTAATTTGCTTACAACTTTATTTATCAGTTAGTTATGGATTTTTCAGACATCTTATCGCAATGGTATGCAATCAATAAAAGAGATTTGCCTTGGAGAAGTACGGTAAATCCTTATTATATTTGGCTTTCTGAAATTATTTTACAGCAAACAAGAGTAAATCAGGGGTTGCCTTATTATTTAAAATTTATTGATGCCTTTCCTGCTGTTGCAGATTTAGCTAATGCTGATGAGGATTTAGTTTTAAAGCTTTGGCAAGGTTTGGGATATTATTCAAGAGCTAGAAATTTGCAATTTTCAGCTAAACTAATTCTTTCAGAATTTGGCGGTAATTTTCCTGATAATCATGCTGACATACTTAAATTAAAAGGTGTAGGATCTTATACTGCAGCAGCAATTTCATCTTTTTCGTTTGGCTTGCCTTTTGCTGTGTTGGATGGTAATGTAATTAGGGTTTTGAGTAGGGTTTTTGGTATCCAAACTCCATTTGATACTACTGCAGGCAAGAAACAATTTCAAAAATTAGCTCAAGAATTATTAGACAAGAAAAACCCAGCTGAATATAATCAGGCAATTATGGAATTTGGCGCATTACAATGTGTCCCAAAATCTCCAAAATGCAATGATTGTCCAATTGTAAATGATTGTATTGCTTTTAATACAAATACCGTTTCTTTATTGCCTGTGAAATCAAAAAAGCTAAAAGTAAAGAGCCGATTTTTGCATTTTCTGGTTGTTAATAAAAATAATGAGGTGCTAATTGGTAAGAGAAATAGCGGTATTTGGCAAGGTTTATATGAATTTCCTTTTTTAGAGTTTGATGAAAATCTCAATGAAAAATCTGTTTTAAAATCACCTTTATGGATTAATTTTTTTAAGGATTCTGTAAAACAAATTTCTTCCATTTCTGAAGAGTACATTCATAAGTTATCACACCAAAAAATTCATGCAAAATTTTGGGAAATAGATGTGAATTCTTTTCGCTCTTCTGATTTTAAAATTGTCAAATGTAATGAATTGCAAAAGTATCCTGTTTCTTCTTTAATAGAAAAATATTTAAACTCAAGGATTAACGATTAGAATTTTATATATTTGTTGAAATTATAATTTAAAACATAAACCATGGCTGGAGTAAATAAAGTGATTTTAATTGGAAATTTAGGAAAAGACCCTGAGGTTAGATATCTGGATAATGGAGTTGCTGTTGCTAATTTTTCATTAGCAACTACTGAGAATTATAAAAACAAAGAAGGCGAAAGAGTGAGTCAGACTGAGTGGCATAATATTGTGCTTTGGAGAGGGCTTGCTGAAGTTGCAGAAAAGTGGCTGAAGAAAGGGTCATCAGTTTATGTTGAAGGTAAAATCAGAACAAGGAAATGGGAAGATAAAGATGGAAATACTAGATATTCTACTGAAATTTTAGGTGACAATATGACAATGTTAGGAGGGAAGCCATCATCTGAAACTCCTGTAGAAGTAGCTCCAGCTACAGATAAAAAAGATGATTTACCATTTTAATTAAAATTTAGAAATTGGAAGAAGTTCCCGTCAGTTTATTATTATCAATATTTAGTGGAATAGAATTTAACCTGTTTAGTGCAGATGTTCTGTTTAGTTTTTTAGCAATTATTTTGCTTATTGTTTCATCTGCCTTTATTTCAGGTGCAGAAGTTGCGTATTTTTCTTTAGATTCTTCTGAGTTAGAAGAATTAGAAAGTGATGGTGATGGTGTTTTAAAGCTTCTTAAAAAACCAAATGAACTTTTAGCCACTATATTAATAGCAAATAATTTTATTAACGTGGGGATAGTTGTTATTTCTGCTTTTCTGACCTCAATTGCTATTGTTTTTCCTGAGGGATCTAATTTAGAATTTATTTTTCAAGTAGTTGTTATCACATCTTTATTAGTGCTTTTTGGTGAAATCACTCCAAAGGTTTATGCAAATAATAACCCAAAATTATTTGCAATAAGAATGATGAAGCCATTAGTTTTATTACAAAAAATATTTTATCCGTTAAGTTATATTTTAGTAACTACAACTAGTTTTATTGATAAAAGAATTGAAGCTAAACAAAAAGAGATTTCGATTGAAGAGATTTCAAAAGCTTTAGATATTACTGAACATGAAAGTAAGGAAGAGGAGAGAAGAATTTTAAGATCAATTGTTGAGTTTGGAAATACGGATGTTAAGGAAATTATGAAATCAAGAGTTGATGTTTTGGCTATTGATAAGAAAGAAGAATTTTCAAGCGTTTTAAAAATGATTGTAAGCTCAGGGTATTCAAGAATTCCTGTGTATGAAGAACAGTTTGATAACGTTTTAGGGATTTTATATATCAAGGATTTAATTCCTCATTTAGATAAAGGGGATGATTTTGATTGGCAAAGTCTTTGTAGAGCTCCCTATTTTGTTCCTGAAACTAAGATGATAAATGATTTGCTTAAAGAGTTTCAAGTAAAGAAAAACCATTTGGCAATTGTTGTGGATGAATATGGAGGAACATCAGGAATTGTAACTTTGGAAGATGTTCTTGAAGAAATAGTTGGCGAGATAAATGATGAGTTTGATGTGGATGATAATATTTATTCAAAATTAGATGCAAATAATTTTATTTTTGAAGGAAAAATATCATTAATTGATTTTTTAAAAATTGTAAAAGGTGAACTTGACTTTTTTGACGAATTAAAAGGGGAGTCTGATTCTTTAGCTGGTTTAGTTTTAGAGGTAAAGGGTAAAATACCAAAAATTGGTGAGGTTTGTAAAATACCTCCATATATTATGGTAGTTGAATCAGCAGATTTGAGAAGAATTAAACGATTAAAAGTTACTGTTGATGAGGTTTAAAATATTCCTATTGTTCTCAATTTTATTCCTTGGATGTAGTGAAGATTACACACCTAAACCAAGAGCTTTTTTTAAGATTGATTTGCCTCAAAAAGATTATCTGAAAACAGTGTTTGATTGCCCGTTTGAGTTTAATGCTCCAAGTTATTCTGATTTAGTTGAGGTAAATGAAAATTGCTTTTATAATTTAGAGTTTACGCATCAAAATGCAATTTTACATTTGACTTATTTGCCTTTAGAAGAAAATCTTCAAGAACACACTGAAGAAAGTAGAAGTTTAGCTTACAAACATGATGTAATGGCAGACGCTATTGCTGAGCAAGTTTATATTAATGATTCTCTAAAAGTTTATGGCATTTTATATGATTATGATGGTGTTACCGCAACAGCCGCTCAGTTTTACCTTACTGATAGTGTAAATCATTTCTTTAGAGGAGCTCTTTATTTTAATACAGAAGTGTCAGATTCAATCCTACCTTTAAATAACTTTTTAAAGAAGGATGTAAAACATTTAATTGAAACATTTAGATGGAAGAATCACTAAAAAACTACTTAACACTTTTGCTTTTAGCAATAATTTGGGGGAGTTCTTTTATCTTGATGAAAAGAGGGCTTGAGGTATTTGATTTTATGCAAGTTGCAAGTCTCAGAATTGTGATTGCATTCCTTTCATTAATCCCGTTTTTACCAAAAGCTTTTCGTAATGTAGAGAAGAAGCACCTTTTACCTATTACAATTATGGCGATTTTAGGAAATGGTATTCCAGCTTTTTTATTTACAAAAGCACAAACTCATTTAGATAGCTCATTGGTTGGCATCTTAAATGCAATAGTTCCACTTTTTACACTTATTTTAGGAGTCTATTTTTTCAAATCAAAACCATCCAAAGCAAATATTATTGGAATAATGATTGGTTTATTTGGGGCTGTTTTTCTTACCGTAAACAATCTTTCTTCAGGTGTAGTTTTAAATATTTATGTTTTACTAGTTGTATTGGCAACTGTTTTTTATGCAATTAGTGTAAATGTAATTAAAAAATATTTGCATGATTTAAATGCATCTTCCATTACTGCTTTAGCTTTTCTGATTATCGGGCCCTTTGCAATAATTCATTTATTTACTACTGATTTTACCAATCAATTAAGCAGTCATGTAGATGGCTATATGGCTTTGGGCTATATTGCTTTACTCTCAGTTTTAGGAACTTCTTTGGCAGTTATTATATTTAACAAACTAATTAGTAGGTCGTCAGCTATTTTCGCTTCTTCCGTCACTTATTTGATTCCTGTTGTTGCTATATTCTGGGGAGTTTTTGATGGGGAAAAGATTACGGCTTACCATTTGATAGGGATGTTTATTATATTGAGTGGAGTTTATCTTGTAAATAAAAAAAGCCCAACTAAATAGCTGAGCTTTCCTTTAATTTTAAATAAGATTATTCAATAATAATTTTCTTATCTACACTTCCGTCATTATAAATATAGAATAAAGGAGTATTTGTAGGTTGATTAGTTGTTGTTCTTCCTAAAACATCTACTATTTTAATAAGTTCTCTTTTCTGATTTAGAGATTCTGAAACTCCAACTGTCCCTGTACATAAATCATGATTTAACATATTTGGTCTGTATTGATTTATTGCAGCAAGCATTCTTGTTTTCTGTCCGTTAGTAAATAAGTTCATGCAAGCATCATTGGTGTAGTCCATGTAATTCATAAACATATCACCATTGGCATTGGTTGTGCTACAAGCATTTGGGTGTAATGGGAATGCAGGGCAAGAATAGTTTTCTGTTTCTTGCTTTGGTGTATCTGCAACTTGGTCGTTACCACAACTCCCCCATCCACCCCACACATGGTCTAAGTTTAGCCAGTGGCCAATTTCGTGAGTTGCAGTTCTTCCTTTATTGTAAGGAGATTGTACTGTACCTGTTCTTCCAAAATATTGGTAGCCAATTACAAGTCCATCACCATCACCAACCCAATTACTAGGTGGGCTTGCATAACCTAATAGACCACTTTGAATATTACAAACCCAAATATTAAGGTAATCATCATTTGGCCAATCGTCAGCCCCTCCAGCTGATGCTGTATGGATATCACTATCCATTCCAAACTGTCCGTGAGTTGTTTGTACTCTATTAATTCCTGTTGTTGTATTCCCACTAGCATCAGTTGTTGCTAAGCAGAATTCAATCTCACTGTCAGCAGCAATACTTTGCCAAACGCTTGGTGTATTTATTTGATCTATATTTGTTCGTCTATAATCCTCATTCAACACATCAATTTGTGACTGAATCTGAGCGTCAGAAATATTTTGTGTATTTGTCTTCCAAACAACATGCACAACTACAGGTATAGTTATTATTGTTTTTTCGTTATGATTAGGATGGTCTTTTATCCATTGCTCTGTTTGAGAATTTACTTTTGCTCTAGCTTTAGCGTATTCAGGGTTGATATCCATTAATTGTTGTGTGTGTGCAGTTGTGCCACATCTTTCTTGAGCATTTAAAAATAAAGTTGCTCCTGCTAATAGTATTGTAAGTATTTTTTTCATTTTGTTTTTTTTATGAATGCAAATTTAATTTATTTAACGAAATAATCTGTATTAATGTTTATGCTTTCTTAGCTACTCAAAAAAAGAGGGTAAATTTTTGCTCATTTTCTGAGATTGTTTACTTTTGCAGACCATTTTAAAAAATTAATAATAATGTACGCAATAGTTGAGATAGCAGGGCAACAATTCAAAGTTGAACAAGATCAGCAGATATTTGTACACAGGTTAGAAGCAGAGGAAGGATCAAAAATTGATTTTGATAAAGTTCTTTTGATGGATGATGCTGGTAAAATAAATGTTGGCGCCCCAGTTATAAAAGGAGCTAAAGTTACTGCAAAAGTACTTGAGCACTTGAAAGGCGATAAAGTAATTGTCTTTAAAAAGAAAAGAAGAAAAGGATACAAAGTTAAAAACGGTCACAGACAGTATTTAACAAAATTAGAAATCCTTAAAATTGATGCTAAAGCTCCGGCTGCCAAAAAAGCGGCACCAAAAAAGGAAGCTAAGCCAGTAGCCAAAAAAGCACCAGCAAAGAAAACTGCTGCTAAAAAGCCTGCTGCTAAAAAAGCACCAGCTAAAAAAACTACAGCTAAAAAAGCTGAATAATAAGAACAAGAAGGAATAAAAACTTTATACAATGGCACATAAGAAAGGAGCAGGTAGTTCAAAGAATGGTAGAGAATCGCAAAGTAAACGATTAGGTGTAAAAATATTTGGTGGTCAAGCCATCATTGCTGGTAATATTATCGTTCGTCAAAGAGGGACAGTACACAATCCAGGAGAAAATGTTGGAATGGGGAAAGACCATACTTTATTTGCATTAACTGACGGTGAAGTTAAATTTACTAAGAAAAGAAATAACAGGTCCTATGTTTCAGTAGTAAACTAAGGATTGCTATAATTTAAAATTTATAAAAAACTCTTGAGCAATCAAGAGTTTTTTTTATTTACATTTGTTCCTGATTTATAAATATATAAGATGTTACATATAAATAAGATAAGAGATAATAGAGATAGTTATATTGAACAATTAAAGATTAAGAATTTTGATGCTTCCACTTTAATAGATGCTGTTATATCTAAAGATGATGAGCGTAAAGTAACTCAGCAAAAGGCAGATGAGTTATTGTCCAAAGGAAATCAGTTGGCAAAGCAAATTGGTGAATTATACAAAACAGGTAAGGCTGTTGAAGCTAATGTGTTAAAGGAAGAGTCCTCAGCTATTAAAGAAAGCTCTAAAGCTTTGCAAACTAAGCAAAGCGAACTTGAAAAAGAAATTCAGGACATCTTAGTTCAGATCCCTAATATTCCTTACCCTACTGTTCCTGCAGGGAAATCGGATGCTGATAATGTTACCCTTAAAGAAGTAGGAGCTATTCCAACTTTAATGGAGGGCGCTAAACCGCACTGGGAGTTAACTTCTGATTATAATCTTATTGATTTTGAATTAGGAAATAAAATTACTGGGGCCGGATTTCCTGTTTATGTAAACAAGGGAGCAAAACTACAAAGAGCGTTAATTTCTTATTTTCTAGATAAAAATACTGAGGCAGGTTATATTGAATATTTACCACCACATTTAGTAAATGAAGCATCAGGATTTGGAACGGGTCAATTGCCCGATAAAGAAGGCCAAATGTATCATGCTATTGAGGATGATTTATATTTAATCCCTACTGCTGAAGTTCCTGTAACTAATTTTTTTCGTGATGTTATTGTAAAAGAATTTCCAATAAAATGTACAGCTTACACTCCTTGTTTTAGGAGAGAAGCTGGGTCTTATGGAAAAGAAGTTAGAGGGTTAAATAGATTACATCAATTTGATAAAGTAGAAATTGTACAAGTTCAACATCCAGAAAAATCTTACGAAACCTTGGATGTTATGGTACAACATGTTGCAAGTATTTTGGATGAACTTGAATTGCCATACAGAATACTGAAATTATGTGGGGGTGATTTAAGTTTCACTGCTGCATTAACTTTCGATTTTGAAGTATATTCTGCTGGGCAAGAAAGATGGTTAGAAGTAAGTTCTGTTTCTAATTTTGAAAGCTACCAAGCAAATAGATTAAAGTTAAGATATAAGGATGATAATGGAAAGACTCAACTTTGTCATACTCTTAATGGAAGTGCGTTAGCTCTTCCTAGAATCTATGCAGCTTTAATTGAAAATAATCAAACTGCTCAGGGAATTATAATTCCAAAAGCATTACAGCCTTACACAGGATTTGAGATCATAAAATAATGCGTTTACTATTAGTATTAATGCTGAGTTCGTTTTTTGCTTTTGCACAAAAAAGCGAACAACAATTAGCGTATCAATACTATATAAATGGGGAGTATGATAAAGCAATTTCTATCTATGAAGAATTAATGGATGAGCACTTTTCAGTTGCATATTATAATCCTTATTTCACCTCACTCTTAAAGGTTGAGGATTTTAAATCAGCTGAATATTTAGCTAAAAAGCTAGTCAAAAAACATCCAAAAAGTTTAAACTATCAGTTAGAAGTAGCTGTAGTTCAGGAGAAATCTGGAAATACTAAAAAAGCTGAAAGATCGTATAAAAAATTATTCGCAAAAATAGATGGAAGGCAATTACAAGCTATAAATTTAGCAAATACTTTTAGTAGATATGAAATGTATCAAAAAGCTTTGGATGTATATACTATTGCTTATAAACTAAACCCTCAAAACAATTTTGGGACACAAAAAGCACAACTTTTTTCTTTACTAGGGAAGGTTGAGTTAATGATTGCTCAGTACCTTGATGTTATGGAACAAAATCCAAGACAAAAGCAAATGGTTACATCTAAAATTCAAAGGTTTTTAGATAATGACGGAATTAAAAGCGACAAGAATTATCAATTGGTTAAAAAGGCGTTATTGCAAAAAGTAAGAAGTGAAAAAGTTAGAACTGATTTTACTGAAATGTTGATTTGGCTTTTTATGCAAAATCATCAATTTAAAATGGCTTTTTTACAAGCTAAAGCTCTTGATAAACGAACTAATTCTGATGGTGAGGGAGTTTATGATTTAGCTGATTTTTTTTTGGATAAAGAATACTATGATGTAGCTATTGAAGCTTATGACTATGTTATACAAAAAGGGAAACAAAACTACCTTTATATTGATGCTAACATTAATAAATTGTATGCTCTTACCAAAAGTTTGTCAAGTTCAAATAATGATATTAGTATTTTGGAAGGCGCTTATCACCAATTAATTACTGAGCTAGGGAATAATAGAAGTACAGTTATTTTGCTTTCGAACTATGCACATTTTAAAGCCTTCTATTTACATGATTTAGAAGCTGCTGAAACTCTGCTTTTGGATGCAATGGAAATTTCAGGCATTGATAATTATGATTTGGCTGAATGTAAAATGGAGTATGCTGATGTTCTTTTGTTGCAAGGAAATATTTGGGAATCATTATTGTATTTTTCTCAGGTTGAGAAAGATTTTAAAGAACACCCAATTGGTCATGAAGCAAAACTAAGAAGAGCTAAAATTTCTTATTTTCAAGGAGATTTTCAATGGGCACAAGCGCAATTAGAAACTTTAAAAGCATCCACATCTAAACTAATTGCTAATGATGCTATGGAACTTTCACTACTGATAATGGATAATTACAACTTAGACACTACTGAGATTTCAATGCGAACTTTTGCAAAAGCTGATTTACTTTCTTATCAACAGAAGTATGATAAAGCAATTGTAAAATATGATTCTGTTCTTACAGCTTTTTCTGGTCATACTCTTTCTGATGAAATTTACATGAGAAAGGCACAGATTTATTTTAATCAAGCTAATTATGAACTTGCTTTACTTGAGTACGAGAAGATTGAAAAAGATTGGGCTTATGATATTTTAGCTGATGACGCACTTTATAAAAGAGCAAAAATCTATGATGATATTCTTGATGACAAAGAGAATTCTATGAAAATTTATGAGCATATTTTACTAGAACATAATAGTAGTATATATGTTGCTGAATCAAGAAAAAGGTTTAGAGAATTGAGAGGTGATAATTTAAATACAGAAAAATAATGATAATTTATAATGTAACTGTAAATGTTGATGAATCCATTGCTAAGGAATGGTTAAGTTGGATGCAAGAAACCCATATTCCTGAAGTAATGACTACTGGAATTTTTCTAAAATCACAGATTAACAGAGTAATTACTCAGGATGATACTGGAAGTACTTTTGCTATCGCTTATACTTGTCCTTCAATGAAGGATTTGCATCAATATCAAATAAATTTTGCTACTGAATTACAACAACAACATGTGGCTCGTTATGGAGATAAAGCAGTTGCTTTCCGTACTTTGATGGAGGTTATTCAAGAGTATTAATTCCTGTTTTGAAAAAAGTAATTAAGGCATATTTACAATTAGAAGAACATGTCCTTTTAATGATAAAGGCTGAGTTTTTTGTGCAGTTAATTGGAGCCGCTTTCTTCTTGATTTTAAATATCTATTTGGCAAAGCAGGGTTTTTCTGATCCTGAGATAGCCAATTTTATTTCCTATCGTTTTCTGGCAGTTATGTTGTTGGCATTTCCTTTAGGTTTTTATATAAAAGGAAAACCATTGAAACCCTTTTTTATTTTAGGTAGTTTAGGTGTGCCTACGGTTGCTATTGCACTTGTTTTGGCTATACAGTATGGGTTGTATCACTATTTGCCTGCCTTATTTATTTTGTGGGGAGTCGTTTTTACTTTGTTTCAAGTAAGCTCCTTGCCTTATGTAATGCGAAATACTTCAGTTGCTAATCAATCGCATGCTATATCATTGAATTATGCTACCCATAGTTTTGGTACAATTTTAAGTGGAATAATGATCTTTGGTTTTGGGCAGTTTATGCGAGAGATGGATGAAGGAGTCATTCTATTATTCATTGCTACACTAGGTTTTTTTGGGGTGTATTATCTGTTAAAAATGAAAGTGGATGTGGTAGTCCCAGTCAAAAAAGGCTTGCAATGGACATCCTATGACTGGGGCTTGTTGCTCAAAGCAATTGTCCCAACTATTATTATTGCTATTGGGGCAGGACTAACAATTCCGTTTATTAATTTATTTTTCTTTCATAATTTTCAAATAGATTCTAAGGGCTTTGCAGTAATTGGTGGTGTGGCTAGTATATTGGTTGCGTTTTTAGCTTTGCTTGTTCCTAATGTTAAGAATAAATTGGGTTTTAAAAAGGGAATAACTTATACCCAAACTATTGCTGTACTTGCATTGATTGCTTTGGCCACTACTGAGTTTTTTGCAAGTTATTGGTGGGCTTTGCCAGTGGCTGTTTTGTGCTTTTGGGTGCGTACTCCACTTATGAATATGGCAGCACCTATGACATCTGAGCTTACTATGAATTATGTAGGAAAGAAAAACCAAGAAATGCTGAGTGCAATTATGGCGGCAATCTGGAGTGGAAGTTGGTTTTTTAGCTCCCAAATATTCAGGTACTTAAAAGCTGAGGGGTTACCTTATGCCTATATTTTTTATATCACGGCTGTATTGTATGGTTTTGGGGTGTTTATGTACTACCTCTTGGTGTTGGATTATGAAAGGAGGAAGTAATTGGCCTTTATTTGTCTTTACTCATAATCCTAAGATCCCTTGTGAAAAAGAGAGCTCTACCAGAATAGTACTCCTTATTTAGTGGAAGCGTTATAACTAATTATGTAATCATTGTAATATAAAAAGCCAGACAATTGTCTGGCTTTTTATATATTTCAACATTTAAGTTTACTAGATTATCATTCCAGCAGCAACTGTTTCGTTTGTTGCTTCATCTACCAAGATAATACTTCCAGTATTTCTATTTCTTCTATAGCTATCAAAGAATAAAGGTTTAGTAGTACGGATTGTAATTCTACCGATATCATTTAATCCAATTTCTAAATCATCTTCATTTCTGTGTAAAGTATTGATGTCCATTTTGTATTTTACCTCTTTAATAATACATCTTGCAGTTTGGCTTGTATGTCTGATGGTGTATTTCCCTCTTGGGATCATTTTTTTATCATTCATCCAGCAAATCATAACATCAATATCTTGTTCAATAGTTGGTTTATTGTTTTCTCTCACCAACATATCGCCTCTACTGATGTCAATATCATCTTCTAAAGTCATGCAAACTGACATAGGTGAAAAAGCCTCTTCAACCTCTCCATCAAAAGTGTCAATTGATTTAATCTTAGATGTAAATCCTGAAGGAAGTACGGTTACATCATCTCCTGGTTTGAAAACTCCACCTTCAATTCTACCAGCATACCCTCTGTAATCAGGATGTTCAGCAGATTGTGGTCTAACAACATATTGTACAGGAAATCTACAATCTACATGGTTTTGGTCGGATCCAATATGAATATTTTCTAAAAGATGCATTAAAGTTGATCCATCATACCAATCCATATTTTCAGATCTATCCACAACATTATCTCCATTTAGTGCTGAAATAGGAATAAAACGAACATCTTTAATCTCTAATTTTGTTGCAAAATTCTCAAAATCCTTTTTTATGTTATCAAAAGCTTCTTTACTGTGGTCCACTAAATCCATTTTGTTCACACAAACTGCAATGTGAGGAATTTGTAAAAGTGATGCAATAAATGCATGTCTTTTAGTTTGTTCGATTACTCCATGCCTTGCGTCTACTAAAAGTAGTGCTAAGTTAGCTGTTGATGCTCCTGTAACCATATTTCTTGTGTACTGAATATGTCCTGGAGTATCTGCAATAATGAATTTTCTTTTTGGAGTTGCAAAGTATCTGTAGGCAACATCAATAGTAATCCCTTGTTCTCTTTCTGATCTTAATCCATCAGTTAATAGCGCAAGGTTTACACCTTCTTCTCCTCTTTGTTTACTTGTCTCTTCTAATAATTCCATTTGATCTTCAAAGATTGCTTTACTATCGTAAAGTAACCTTCCAATCAAAGTACTTTTACCATCATCTACACTTCCTGCAGTTGTGAAGCGTAAGAGCTCCATATCTAAATATCCTTTCGTTTCGCTCATAATTTTTGTTTTTAAAAGTACCCTTCTTTTTTTCTGTCTTCCATGGCTGCTTCCGATCTTTTGTCATCTGCTCTACCACCTCTTTCAGTAGCTCTTGTTGATGCAACTTCTTCAATGATTTCTTCTAAAGTACCGGCATTCGATTCTGCAACACCAGTACAAGTCATATCTCCAATAGTTCTACATCTAATAGTTCTTTCTTCCCATTGTTCACTATCTTTTAGTTGGATGTAATCACATTTTCCAAGTAGTACTCCATTTCTGTTTACTACTTCTCTTTTATGAGAGAAATATAATGAAGGTAATTCAATTTTTTCATGTAAAATGTATTGCCATACATCCATTTCAGTCCAGTTAGAAATTGGAAAAATTCTAAAATGTTCTCCCATTTTCTTTCTTCCGTTAAAAAGATTCCAGAGTTCAGGTCTTTGATTTTTTGGGTTCCATTGTCCAAACTCATCTCTGTGAGAAAAGAATCTTTCTTTAGCTCTTGCTTTTTCTTCATCTCTCCTGGCTCCACCCATTGCGCAATCGTACTTTCCTTCTTCCAATCCTTCCAAAAGAGTAACAGTTTGCAATCCATTTCTCGATGCATTGATTCCTGTTTCTTCAACTGCAGTTCCGTTATCAATAGAATCCTGAACATATTTTACGATTAAAGTTTCTCCAGTTTCTTCCATCAACCTATCTCTAAATTCAATAGTTTCAGGGAAGTTGTGTCCTGTATCAACATGCATTAAAGGGAATGGAACTTTTCCAGGATGAAATGCCTTTCTGGCAAGGTGGAACATAATAATAGAATCTTTCCCTCCAGAGAATAACATTACAGGTTTTTCAAACTGTGCTGCCACTTCCCTTAGGATGAAAATCGCTTCCGATTCTAGTTCCTTTAAGTGTGTTAAATTGTACGAACTCATTTTTACTTGTTTTTTATTATCGGTAAAATATAATCCAAAACTTTCTGTACCGATTCATCTATTGAAAGTTCTGATGTGTTTATTTCTATTTTAGGATTTTGAGGAGCTTCAAATGGAGCGCTTATTCCTGTAAAATCTTTTATTTCTCCTTTTCTTGCTTTTTTGTACAGTCCTTTAATATCTCTGTTTTCACAAGTTTCTACTGATGCATTGATATATACTTCAATAAAATTTTCTGCTCCAATTATATTTTCTGCAATCTTTCGGATTTCAATTGTTGGGCTTACAAAACAGTTTAAAGTTACTACTCCACAATTCAGAAAAAGTTTTGATACTTCAGCAATTCTTCTAATGTTTTCTGCTCTATCGTCTGATGAAAAAGATAAGTTATTACTAATCCCTACTCTGATATTATCTCCATCCAAAAGCTGATTTAATATCCCTTGAGAATGTAAATATCTTTCCACTCCTTTAGCTACAGTTGTTTTCCCAGAACCAGAAAGTCCTGTCATCCAAATAACTTTTGATTTTTGATTTAACAACTCTTCTTTTTCTTCCCTCTGAAGGATGTCATCAAAAATGGTAAAAATATTTTCTTTTTCCTCTTTCATATTTAAGTCACCAAATTTAGTTAAAATTTCTGAATTCGAAACCATGCGATATATCATATAAAATAGTAGATTTGTCTTTATTAAAGAACAGAATATTTTGAGTTTTCCTGATTTATTAAAAATACCGAAAATTGACAAGCTTGGAGTACAAGAACTAGTTAATCGTTTTTGCAAGAGAAGCATTAAAACATCTGCAAAAAAACATGGTTTGCATTTGGCCTTAAGTATGATTGATTTAACTACTTTAGAGGGGAAGGATACAACTGATAAAGTTAGGAGATTGTGTTATAAAGCGAGTCATTTGCATAATTCTTTGCAAGGCCTTCCTAATGTAGCTGCAGTTTGTGTATATCCTACTTTGGTTAGGGTTGCCAAAAAAGAATTAGAAGGAACGAAAATAAATGTAGCTTCAGTTGCTACTGCTTTTCCCAGTGGGCAATCTACATTAGATGTAAAATTAAGTGACACAAAATTTGCAGTAAATGAAGGAGCTGATGAGGTAGATATGGTTATCTCAAGAGGAAAGTTTCTAGCTGGAGAATATAATTTTGTATATGATGAAATAGCAGCAGTAAAAGAAGCTTGTGGTAAGGCGCATTTAAAAGTAATTTTGGAAACAGGTGAATTGGACACACTAGATAACGTGAGAAAAGCAAGTGATATTGCTATTTATGCAGGAGCAGATTTTATTAAAACTTCTACTGGTAAAATTAGCCCGGCCGCAACTATGCCTGTTACTTTTGTTATGTTAAATGCTATAAAAGATTATTATAAGAAAACAGGAATAAAAATAGGAATGAAACCAGCAGGAGGAATCTCTACAGCTAAGATAGCCTTACAATATCTGGTGATGCTAAACGAAACACTAGGTTATGATTGGATGAATAAAGATTTGTTTAGATTTGGAGCTAGTAGCTTGGCAAATGATGTTTTAATGCAACTTCAAAAACAAGAAAGTGGATATTATCAATCGTTAGATTATTTTTCAAAAGATTAAGATATGAGTAAATTAAATTTAAATAAAACTTGGAATTATGCTGCTGCTACTGAAAGTACAAATCATATTTTATTAAAAGAAAAATATGATTTGTTTATAAATGGAGAATTTGTAAAATCAAACTCAAAAAAGTATTTTGATACAATAAATCCAGCAACAGATGAGGTGATTGCTAAGATTTCTGAAGCTAATAAAAAAGATATTGATTTGGCAGTAAAATCTGCCAAAATAGCTTTTAGGAGGTGGTCAAAACTTAAGGCAAAAGAAAGAGGAAAATACATTTTTAGAATTGCAAGAATGATACAAGAAAGAGCAAAGGAATTTGCAGTGATTGAAAGTATGGATGGAGGAAAACCTATAAGAGAATCTAGAGATGTTGACATTCCTTTGGCGGCAAATCATTTCTTTTATTATGCGGGCTGGGCAGATAAATTAGAGTATGCTTTTCCTAATAAAACCCCTAAACCATTAGGAGTAGCTGGACAAATAATCCCTTGGAATTTTCCACTACTAATGGCTGCTTGGAAAATAGCTCCAGCTATTGCTTGTGGGAATACAGTTGTTTTAAAACCTGCTGAAACAACTTCTTTAACGGCCCTTAAGCTTGCTGAAATTATTCAAGAAAGTGGACTTCCCAAAGGGGTTGTAAACATTGTAACTGGTGCTGGAAATACAGGCGCTGAGATAGTAAATCATCCGGATATTGATAAGATTGCATTTACCGGATCTACAAATGTAGGTAAGTTAATTCAGAAGAGTATTTCCGGAACTAAAAAGAAATCTACTTTAGAACTTGGAGGTAAAGGAGCTAATATTATTTTTGAAGATGCTGCTATTGATCAAGCGGTTGAAGGAATTGTTAATGCAATATTTTTTAATCAAGGTCATGTTTGTTGTGCAGGTTCTCGACTTTTTGTGCAAGAAAGTGTTGCTAATATAGTTATTGAGAAATTGAAAGATAGAATGTCTTCATTAATTGTTGGCAATCCTCTAGATAAAAATACTGATATTGGAGCGATAAATTCCAAAGAACAATTAGCTATAATAAATAAGTACATAAAAATTGGCCAGGAAGAAGGAGGTGAAATTTACCAGTCCAAATGTAGTATTTCTAAAAAAGGAAATTGGTGCCCACCAACTTTATTTCTGAATGTTTCACAATCACATACTATTGTTCAGGAAGAAATTTTTGGTCCAGTTTTGGCAATTCAAACTTTCCGTACAATTGATGAGGTTATTGAGAAAGCGAACAATACTCCTTTCGGTTTGTCGGCTGGTGTTTGGACTGAAAAAGGTTCTAAAATTTTCAAACTTACACAAGAATTAAATGCGGGTGTTGTTTGGGCAAATACATATAATAAATTTGATCCCACTTCTCCTTTTGGAGGTTTTAAAGAAAGTGGTTTTGGTAGAGAAGGCGGGCTGCATGGATTGAAAGCATATTTAAAATTTGAATAATGGAAAGAATAGACGTTTTAAAAACATATAAGATTTTTATTGGAGGAAAATTCCCGAGAACAGAATCAGGAAGATATTTCCATGTAAAAAATGATACTGGAGAATTATTAGCAAATATGTGCCTTTCTTCCAGGAAGGATTTTAGAAATGCGGTAGTTGCTGCCAGAAAAGTTCAAAAATCTTGGGAAAGCGCATCCGCCCTAAACAAAGGTCAGGTTTTGTACAGAATTGCAGAA
>UPTG01000396.1_pt1 | contig 35814 bp, 31 predicted proteins | sample 2160121 | NCBI WGS metagenome assembly UPTG01 (sample SAMN06266255, study PRJEB28933) | marine metagenome | isolation source: Columbia River Estuary | place: USA:Columbia River Estuary, USA | collected 2014-07-27
TGTTCTAAGTTCCATCAGGTGTGTCGTCTCGAGAGTAGTCATGTTGCCTGTCTGCTTCGAGTTGTCTGCTGCAATCGCCAGACCAATCAGACACTGTAGGATTGCGCCTTGCCCCAGTAGTGTCTCATTGCCCAAGTTGTTGTTGTCTGAGATCTCTGTGGCCCAATCGTGTAGTGTTCCTTTTGTGGGTGTTCCACATCCGTCCTCCTGGTAAACCAAGCTGAGAAGTTCACCATCTGGTTGTAATTCGGTAATTCCTTGTTGTGCAACCGATGAAATAAACATATAATCAACAGGAAGTGTTTTATCTAATTCGACTTTAAGTTCTGCTTTTAATTCGTCGTCAAGCATATCGCATTTAGAAATTGCAATTAATCGATCTTTATCTAGCATTTCAGGATTGTAACGTCGTAACTCATCTAATAAAACGTCGTATTGTTTCTTTATATCATCTGCATCTGCAGGTATTAAAAACAATAAAGTAGAATTTCGCTCAATATGTCTTAAAAAATAATGTCCCAACCCTTTTCCTTCAGCAGCTCCCTCAATGATTCCTGGAATATCTGCCATTACAAAGGTTTGATGATCTCGATATTCAACAATTCCTAAATTTGGTTTCAGGGTGGTAAACTCGTAATTGGCTATCTTTGGTTTTGCCGCAGTTACAACCGAGAGTAGTGTGGATTTACCCGCATTTGGAAAACCTACCAAACCAACATCCGCTAACACCTTTAACTCAAGTGTAATGTTCACTTCTACCCCATCTAATCCTGGTTGTGCGTATCTTGGAGTCTGATTGGTTGAACTTTTAAAGTGATCATTACCCAAACCACCTTTTCCTCCGGCTGCAATAATAAATTCTTGTTCTTTTTCAGTGATTTCGAGAATAATATTTTGATTTTCAGAATCTCTAACTACAGTTCCTAATGGAACTTCAATGATTATATCCTCACCATCAGCGCCCGTACTTGTTTGTTTACTTCCAGCACCACCGTGACCTGCCTTGTAATGTCTTTTAAACTTTAAATGATACAAGGTCCAAAGGTTTGGGTTTCCTCTCAAAATAACGTGACCTCCACGACCTCCATCACCTCCATCTGGTCCTCCTTTTGGTATGTATTTTTCACGACGCAAATGAGCACTTCCTTGCCCCCCTTTACCAGAGGTTAGGTGCATTTTTACATAGTCTACAAAATTTCCTTCAGTCATAATTTAAATCGTGAATTGAGTTAAATAAAATTAATTACCACTATAAATTATCGATAACCTTGCAAAGCCTTTCAGTAACTTCTTCGATACTTCCTACTCCCTGGATTCCAAAATATTTATTTTGATCTTCATAATAAACTTTTAATACAGCAGTCTTTGTTTTATACTCATTGAAACGATTTCTGATTTTAGATTCATCTTGATCATCAGCTCTTCCACTTGTTTCTCCTCTTTTTAACAATCGCTCCACTAATAAATTTTCATCAACTTCTAGTGCTATCATGCCATTAATCCCTTCTCCTTTCTCAGCTAAAAAACTATCTAATGCTGAAGCTTGAGAATGTGTTCTAGGAAATCCATCAAAAATAAATCCTTGGGCATCGTTGTTTTTTTCAACTTCTGCTTTAAGCATTTCTATAGTAACTTCATCAGGAACTAAATCTCCATTATCCATGTATGACTTTGCTAATATCCCTAATTCTGTCTCGTTTTTTATATTGTATCTAAATACATCTCCTGTGGAAATATGCACGAGATTATATTTCAATTTAAGATACTCAGCCTGAGTTCCTTTCCCTGCACCTGGAGGACCAAATAACACTATATTTTTCATTTTTCGGGGTTTTAACTTATATATTCCACTTAAATTTCTACCTAGCTCATTATAATCAAGACCATATCCTACAATGAAATCATTTTCGATTTCCATTCCTACGTAATCAATAAGATAGTTTTTTTTAAATGCTAAAGGTTTATAAAACATAGTTGCAATTTTACAACTTTTTACTTGTTCTTGTTTGAGCATTTTTAGAATCGCTTCGATCGTATTACCGGAATCTACAATATCTTCAACTATAATTACATCACGGTTTTTTAAGGTTGTATCTAAGCCCATCACAGTTGACACAGCTCCTTTCGATTCAGTTCCTTCATAGGAAGTTACTTTCACAAAACTCATTTCACAAGTACCATCAAATTTTTTTATGATGTCTGCACCAAAAAAGAAAGCACCATTCAATACAATTAAAAATACCGGTGATTTTTCTTTGTAGTCCTTGTTAATTTTTAAAGAAACATCGTTAACTGCCCCTTTAACTTCTGCTTTTGAAATAAATTTTTGAAAGAATAAATCTTGTAATTGAATCATTATTTATGCTAAAATTTAACCAATTTTTAATTCTGTTTCGGCATCAAAATAAAAATGCAAAGATAAGGATTAACTTATTATTTCTTGTAAACTTCTCTATCTGATTAGAATGATTTATTTTTGTACTTAATTATAAAACGAATGGTTCATTATTTTTCATCAAATTTTACATTAGGTATTTTAGGAGGTGGTCAATTAGGAAAAATGCTGTTATATGAAACACGAAAATTTGATATCAAAACAAGTGTTCTAGATCCTAGTAAAAATGCCCCTTGCAAAATTGCTTGCGATACATTTGAAGTCGGTGATTTAATGGATTTCGAAACGGTATATAATTTTGGAAAAAAGGTTGATGTTCTCACTTTCGAAATTGAACATGTTAACATTGACGCACTTGAATCGCTTGAAAAAGAAGGCATTACAGTATACCCATCTTCAAACACATTACGGAATATCAATGATAAAATTACTCAAAAGAAATTTTATCAAACACATCAAATTCCCACCTCTTCGTTTCAAATTTTTAATTCAAAAGATGAATTAATAGTTGCCATTAATAAGTATGAAATTAGATACCCATTTGTTTGGAAGCAAAGTACAGGAGGTTATGATGGAATGGGGGTTTGTATTGTCAGAAACAAAGAAGATTTAGCAAATGTAAAGGATACTCCATGTATAGCTGAAAAACTAATCCCTTTTGTAAATGAATTAGCTGTCATCGTTAGTCGTAATCCCAACGGAGAAGTAGCATCCTATCCTGTTGTTGAAATGGAATTTCACCCTGAAGCAAATCAAGTTGAATATGTAATTTGTCCTGCTCGAATTGAAAATAATATTGCTGAAAGAGCAAAAAAAATCGCTGAAAAGGTGTCTAATGCATTTGAACATGTTGGCTTACTAGCAGTCGAATTGTTTCAGACTGAAGAGGGAGAAATCCTTGTTAATGAAGTTGCTCCAAGACCACATAATAGTGGCCATTTTAGTATTGAAGGAAGTTTGACAAATCAATTTGAACAACATATTAGAGCAATACTAAACCTTCCATTAGGAAATACCAAAAGTAAAATCGCTGCTATTATGGTTAATCTTGTAGGAGAAGAAGGATATACAGGAGATGCATACTATAAAAATCTAGAACAAATATTAAGTTTAGAAGGAGTTACGCCCCATATATACGGAAAAAAACAAACAAGACCTTTTAGAAAAATGGGACATGTGACTATTGTAAATAATGATATTAGTAAAGCACGTAAAATCGCAGAATTAGTAAAAAAGACTATCAAAGTAATTAACCGCTAGTCTAACTATAAAAAACCCCTTAATGGGGACTAAATATATACAAATGAATAAAGTAGGAATAATTATGGGAAGCACGAGTGATCTTCCTATTATGCAAGAAGCTATCGACATCCTAACTGGATTTGATATAGAAGTAGAGGTAGACATTGTCTCTGCACACAGAACACCAGAAAAATTATTTGATTATGGTAAAAATGCTCATAAAAAAGGATTTACTGTAATCATAGCTGGTGCAGGAGGTGCAGCTCACTTACCAGGAATGATTGCCTCATTGTCACCTTTACCTGTTATTGGGGTTCCTGTAAAGTCAAGAAATTCGATCGATGGTTGGGACTCTATTTTATCGATTCTTCAAATGCCTGGAGGAGTACCAGTAGCTACAGTAGCTCTGGATGGTGCTAAAAACGCAGGTATATTAGCTGCTCAGATAATTGGAACTAATGATCAATGTGTATTGGATAAAATAATTACTTACAAAGAAGGTTTAAAACTTAAGGTTGAAAAAGGGGCAAAAGAGATTAAATAATTTCATTGAATCAACACTCTAAAACAATATTAAATTATATCCAAAAAAATTTATGAATAACCCTTTATTAACTCCTTTCGAAACAGCACCGTTTTCGAAAATCAAAAATGAACATTTTTCTCCAGCAATCAAACATTTTATTGCTGTCACAAGAACTCAAATAAACGAAATTTCAGAAAATAAGGAAGCTCCAACATTCAAAAATACGATCGAAGCACTAGATTGTACAGGTCTTCAATTAGATAGAATTTCCAGTATCTTTTTTAATTTAAACAGTGCTGAGACCAATGATGAAATTCAAAAAATAGCACAAGAAGTTTCTCCATTACTTTCTGATTTTAGGAACGATTTATTATTAAATGAAAAACTTTTTCAGAGAGTAAAACAAGTTTATGATTTCAAATCTTCGTTATCACTTAATTCGGAGCAAAACATGTTACTCGAGAAACAATACAAAAGTTTTGCAAGAAATGGTGCAAATTTATCGGACAAAGACAAAGAAATATTAAGAGAAATTGACGGTAAGCTTTCCAAATTAAAATTGAAATTTGGCGAAAATGTATTGGCAGAAACTAATAAATTTTACCTGCAAATCACTCACAAGAGAGAGTTGTCTGGATTGCCAGAAGGGGTTATTGAAATGGCTGCACAAACTGCCAAAGAAAAAAAAATGACCGGTTGGGTATTTACCTTAGATTACCCAAGTTATGTTCCATTTGTTACGTATTCTAACCAACGTGAATTAAGAAAAAAAATCACTGTTGCATTTGGACAAAGATCTTTTAACAATAATGAAAACGACAATCAATCTTTGGTATTAGAAATCGTAAATCTTCGACATCAAAGAGCTCAGGTATTAGGATATTTCTCTCATGCACATTTTGTATTAGAAGAACGAATGGCAAAAACACCAGAAAAAGTTTTAGAATTTTTATATGAATTACTTGAGAAGGCAAAACCAGCTGCCCAATCTGAATTTAAAAAACTGGAGGACTTTGCAAAGGAACTGGACGGTATTGATCAACTAGAAAAATGGGATGCTGCTTATTATTCAGAAAAATTAAAGCAAAAGTTGTTTGATTTAGATGACGAAAAGTTAAAACCTTATTTTAAATTAGAAAATGTAATTGAAGGTGTTTTTGAAATTGCCAATAAATTATACCAACTAAACTTTAAAGAAGTTTATAATTTAGACACCTATCATGAAGATGTTAAAACTTATGAAGTAACTGATCAAAACAACAATTTTATAGCTCTGTTTTATGCAGACTTTCATCCACGAGCGGGAAAAAGATCTGGCGCCTGGATGACCTCGTTTAAAGCCCAATATAAATCCCAAACAAAAAATGAACGTCCGCACATATCGAATGTTTGCAACTTTACAAAACCTACAAAAAGCAAACCTTCATTATTATCATTTAATGAAGTAACTACGTTATTTCATGAGTTTGGACATGGTTTACATGGAATGTTGGCAAATACTACCTACAAAGGATTATCTGGAACCAATGTTTCCTGGGACTTTGTGGAATTACCAAGCCAACTTCTAGAAAATTGGTGTTATGAAAAAGAAGCTTTAGAACTTTTTGCGAAGCATTATAAAAGTGAACAAATAATACCTATGGAGTTAATTAATAAAATTAAAGCTTCAGCAACTTTTCATGAAGGTATGCAGACACTCAGACAAATTAGCTTTGGATTGTTAGATATTGCTTGGCACGGAGAAGACCCAAGTAGTGTAAAAAATGTAAAGGAATTTGAAACCCTTTCATTCTCAGCTACACAGCTCTATCCAGATGTAAAAGAAAATTGTATGAGCACCTCTTTTTCTCATATATTTCAAGGCGGTTATTCTGCAGGATATTATAGTTACAAATGGGCTGAAGTATTGGATGCAGACGCATTCAAATATTTTAAAGATCACGGGGTTTTTAACAAGAAAATTGCTGCAAAATTTAAAAATACTGTATTGTCTCAAGGCGGAACCTGTGATCCATTGGAATTATATATTAAATTTAAAGGATCGAAACCAAATCCAGAGGCTCTTTTAAAAAGAGCTGGTTTGATTTAAAAACGATGACTCGAAGTGATAAGCTAAAACTTAAAAAAAAGACTTCAATTAAAAGCATTAAAATTGTATAGAATCAAACTTGACAATCCATACCAAACGATAGGAATACTTTCTACCCAAAATGAGGAGTAATATTTTGGTTCATTTTTTTTAGAGAATAAAAGGAATAAAAATAAAATAGGGGTGATCAACGCTAAACTATAAAGATGATTCTTATTGATTTCATCTTTAAAAAATTCTAAAACGAGTACTACAATTAATAAAAAAGTGCCGATCAATTTTGTTTTACAAACCCCTACCCTCTGCGGTAAGGTTTCGATTGTTGAGTCGTCGAATTTTAAATCTCTGATTTCAAAAGGTAGTGTAAGAATAAAAATAAATAGAAATCTTTGAATAAAAGATAACCAAATATTTTTATTTAGTAATTCAATATTTTCGTTTAAAATAGGCAAAACAACAGTTGTACTAGCCCAAACTAAAGCGACAATACTAATTTTGAGGCCTGTCAGGTTTCTCAAATTTTTATTTTTATGTAAAGGGTTTGCGTATAAAAATGTCACAATCGCTAGGAATAAGACAAAAACTATTGAAGCTTTTGAAAGTTGAAAATAAAAAAATAAACCTGCTATTACAGAAATTAGTTGAATTAGCTTTAAAAATAGCGAAATTTCGTGTTTGGAAGATTTGTATATTGACACAAACTTTACAAAGTTGTACCCAGCAATGGTGCTAAAAAAAATGAAGAAATAAAAATATTTTAAAATTTTTATATCGAATTCGTTAGCAGTAATACCAACCAACGCAGAGACTGCAAGAGCGACATGCAAACTACTTCTAATATAAATTTTAAACCAATTCATCTCACAAAAATAACCATTGTTAAATCAATCACAATTAATCGTTAAAAATCAGTTGTTTTTATTTTAAAAAACATTCATTTATTGTTAAATATTGTAAATTTGCACTTCAAATTTTAACGAAGTAAAATGAACACAGATTCTTTCGCTCAAAGACATATTGGTCCAAGAAAAAGTGACCTCAGTAAAATGCTAAAAACTATTGGTGTTAACTCTATGCAACAGCTCATAGAAGAGACCATTCCAGAAGACATTCTACTTGATAAAAAGCTTTCCTTATCTAAAGCAATGTCTGAACAAGAATATCAAGAACACAACAATTTACTTGGTAAAAAAAACAAACTATTTAAAACCTACATTGGACTGGGTTATCACCATACTTTTTCACCTCCTGTAATTCAAAGAAATATTCTTGAAAACCCAGGATGGTATACCGCATATACGCCTTATCAAGCGGAAATAGCTCAAGGTAGATTAGAAGCCTTGATTAATTTTCAAACGATGGTATGTGACTTGACAGGAATGGAATTGTCAAACGCTTCTTTGTTGGATGAAGCAACTGCTGCTGCTGAGGCAATGGCATTACTATTTTCAGTTCGTGATCGTTCACAGAAAAAAAATAATGTTGTTAAATTTTTTGTCTCGGAAGAAATTTTCCCTCAAACCATGTCACTGTTAGAAACTAGATCAAATCCACTAGGCATAGAATTGGTTAAGGGAAATCATGAAGATTTTGATTTTTCTGATGAGTATTTTGGGGCCATGTTACAATACCCCGGAAAATTTGGTGAAGTATATGATTACAAATCATTTGTAAACAAAGCTCAACAAACTTCTATAAAAGTCGCAGTCGCCGCTGACATATTAAGTTTAGTTTTGCTAGAAGCTCCTGGGAACTTTGGAGTTGATGTTGTCGTCGGTACTACACAACGATTTGGAATTCCTTTAGGCTATGGGGGACCGCACGCCGGTTATTTTGCTACAAAAGAAGCTTACAAGCGTAATATCCCAGGAAGGATTATAGGTGTTACAAAAGACATGGATAACAAGCTGTCTTACAGAATGGCGTTGCAAACAAGAGAGCAACATATAAAGAGGGATAGAGCGACTTCTAATATATGCACAGCACAAGTTTTATTAGCAGTAATGGCAGGAATGTATGCCGTATATCACGGTCCAGATGGATTAAAAAACATTGCAACTAAAGTCAATAAAACAACTACAACACTTGCTAAAGCACTTGAAAAGTTAGGATTTTCTCAAACAAATTCTATTTTTTTTGATACCATCGTACTACAAGCGCAAAAAAATACAATCAAGCCTATTGCAGAAAGAAATGAGATTAACTTTTATTACATAGATGATAACAACATCAGTATTTCTATAAATGAAACTACAAGCTTAAACGACCTTCACAAAATCGTTAATGTATTTGCTGAAGGTGCTAATAAAGATTTTGTAATGATTGACACTTTGGTTGCTGACGTTTCAATTCCTGAGACTTTAATTAGAAAAACGCCTTATTTAACAAATAAGGTTTTTAACACCTATCATTCAGAAACTGAAATGATGCGTTATATCAAGAAACTCGAACGAAAAGATTTATCTTTAAACCATTCTATGATCTCTCTAGGATCCTGTACTATGAAACTTAACGCAGCTTCAGAGATGCTCCCATTGAGTAACCCAAATTGGTCAAGTATTCATCCTTATGTTCCTTTAGAACAAGCTCAAGGGTACCAAGAAATGTTAAAGAACTTAGAAGACCAATTAACTGAAATCACAGGTTTTGCTGCAACTTCTTTGCAACCAAACTCTGGCGCACAAGGAGAATTTTCGGGTTTAATGGTGATTAGAGCTTATCACGAATCCAGAGGAGATCATCATAGAAATATTTGCTTAATCCCTTCTTCAGCTCATGGAACCAACCCCGCAAGTGCAGTGATGGCAGGAATGAAAGTTGTTGTTACTAAAGCTACTGACCAAGGAGACATTGATATTGATGATTTACGCGAAAAAGCTGTTTTATATAAAGACAACCTATCATCTTTAATGATAACTTATCCTTCAACGCATGGCGTTTATGAAGCTTCAATTATCGAAATCAATCGTATTATTCATGAAAACGGAGGTCAAGTATATATGGATGGAGCAAATATGAATGCTCAAGTTGCCTTAACGAATCCAGGAGCAATTGGAGCGGATGTATGTCACCTAAACTTACACAAAACATTTGCCATTCCACACGGTGGCGGTGGTCCTGGAGTCGGTCCCATTTGCGTTGCAAAACAATTAGCCCCTTTTTTACCAAGCAATCCAATTATAAAAACTGGAGGAGAAAAAGCGATTACAGCTATCTCAGCAGCTCCATGGGGATCAGCATTAGTTTGTTTGATTTCCTATGCTTATATCTGTATGCTTGGAGAAAAAGGATTAAAAAAATCGACTGAATTTGCAATACTAAATGCTAATTATATAAAAGAAAGGCTACACGGTTCTTTCGAAGTTTTATACACCGGTGAAAGTGGCCGTGCTGCGCACGAAATGATTATAGATTGTCGCCCATTTAAAGCTAACGGAATTGAAGTAACTGATATCGCAAAAAGATTAATGGATTATGGCTTTCATGCTCCAACAGTTTCTTTTCCTGTTGCTGGGACCATGATGATTGAACCAACAGAAAGTGAAAGCTTAGAAGAATTAGATCGTTTTTGTGACGCTATGATTTCAATAAGAAAAGAAATTGATGAAGCCAAATTGGATCAACCCAATAATGCACTAAAGAATTCACCACATACTCTGGAAATGCTTACCAAAGATGATTGGAATTTACCATATTCAAGAGAAAAAGCTGCCTTTCCGTTGCCGTATACTAGAGAAAATAAATTTTGGCCAACGGTCAGAAGAGTAGATGATGCTTATGGAGACCGTAATTTAATTTGCACTTGTACTCCTATGGAAGAGTTTATGGTAGAATAGTTAATTTTAATTATTAACTAATTAAAAAATTATCAAATAAAAAGCTTTTCTTAAGAAAAGCTTTTATATTTTTACCAATCACAAGAAAACTAGTAGCTTATGGCTATAAAAATTACTGGTGTTGGTAGTTATATTCCCCAACAAGAGGTTCCTAATAATTCATTTTTAAAAAATGATTTTTATACTGAAGATGGTCAACAGTATAAGGTGGATAATGATATTATTATTAAAAAATTTAAGCATATAACGGGTATCTCTGAAAGACGCTATGTAAAAGATCATCTAAATAATTCTGATATCGGAGCTATTGCATCTGAAAAAGCAATTCAAAATTCCAATATTAACGCTGAAGAGCTAGACTACATAATAGTAGCTCATAATTATGGAGATGTCGCTCATGATTCCAAACAAAGTGATGCGGTTCCAAGCATTGCTTCAAGGATAAAGCAAAAAATCAATATAAAAAATCCAAGTTGTGTAGCCTATGATATTTTATTTGGATGTCCCGGATGGGTAGAAGGAATGATTCAAGCAAATGCTTTTATCAAAGCAGGAATTGCCAAGAAATGTTTGATAGTAGGAACTGAAACACTTTCAAGAGTTACCGATCGAAGCGACCGAGACGCAATGATTTTTAGTGATGGAGCAGCTGCCGTTGTATTAGAAAAAACTGATAGCTCTGAAGGAGGTATGCTTGCTCACGAATCTGCAACCTATGCTATAGAGGAAGCTAATTATATTTATTTTGGCGAATCTTTTAATCCTGAAGATACCAAGAATACAAAATACATTAAAATGTTAGGTAGAAAAATTTACGAATTTGCACTCACCAACGTACCGCTGGCCATGAAAGCTTGTTTAGATAAATCAAAAGTTGATATTTCTAACATAAAAAAAATATTAATTCATCAGGCGAATGAAAAAATGGATGAAGCAATCATTCAAAGATTCTATAAATTATATAGCCTAGACATGCCAGAAAACATTATGCCAATGTCTATTAATAAATTAGGAAATTCTAGTGTGGCAACCGTACCTACCTTATACGACTTGATTCTCAAAGGAGAACTGGAAAATCATTCAATAAATAAAGGAGATCATATTATTTTTGCCAGTGTAGGTGCTGGGATGAATATTAATGCTATAATTTATCAAGTGTAATATTATCTTTTGAATCTTGTACGAAAATAATTTTCCACATAAGCGATATCAAATTACCTTAGATTTTCTAAAAAAACACATTGCAAAAAACGAATCTATATTAGATTTAGGGGTATTCAATCCATTTTCAGAGATCTTAATAAATGAAGGGTTCAATGTTGCTAACACTCAAGGTCAAGACCTAGATCTAGACACCTCAATTGTAAAAAAAAATGATTTTGATGTAGTAACTGCTTTTCAAATTTTTGAACACATGGTGGCTCCTTTTAATGTTTTAAGTAATATAAAGACTAATAAACTAATAGCTTCAGTTCCTTTAAGCTTATGGTTTTCGAAAGCATATAGAAATAACAAAGACAAATGGGACAGGCATTACCACGAATTTGAAGACTGGCAATTTGACTGGCTTTTAGAAAAATCTGGGTGGAGAATTAAAGACCATGTCAAATTTGTAAATCCAGTTAAAAAAATTGGTATAAGACCCATTTTTAGAAAGTTTACTCCAAGATTTTACTTGGTGTATGCAGAAAGAAAATAACAACAAGAATGTTTTCATAAATTATAAGATTTGTAAATTGATATCTGATATGAGAATAAATATAATTATACCAGCTTATAATGAGGAAGAAAATATTGGTGAAACACTTCATTCTCTAATCAATCAATCGATTCCTATTCATAAAATAATTATCATAAATGACAATTCAACAGATGGCACTCAAAAAATTATAGATTCTTTTACAACTAAATTTTCAAATATTGTATCAAAAGAACTAATCTCATCAAATAAACATTTACCGGGAAGTAAAGTCATTAATGCTTTTTACAAAGGTTATGATCTAGTTGATAAATCATATGATATCATCTGTAAAATTGATGCTGATCTTATTTTTCCATTAAATTATTTTGAAAAAATTATTGAACTTTTTAAAGAAGATGCAAATATTGGTATGGCTGGAGGATTTTGTTATATTAAAAACAACAACAACTGGATTTTAGAGTCTCTAACTAATAAAGATCATATAAGAGGAGCTCTTAAAGCCTATCGTAAAAAATGTTTTACAGATATTGGAGGTTTGAAAAACACCATGGGCTGGGATACAGTTGATGAGCTACTTGCTAGATATCACGGATGGTCGATTGCCACTGATGAAAATTTAAAAGTTAAACATTTAAAACCTACCGGTGCTAATTATTCTAGAGAAGCAAAACATAGGCAAGCAGAAGCTTTTTATAAAATGAGATACGGATTATTATTATTTTTTATAGCGACAATAAAATTAGCACTAAAAAAGAAAAACTTTTATTTTTTTATAAACACATGTATTGGATATTTGAAAGCTTCAATAAATAAGGTTCCTTTCATGGTAACAGTTGAAGAAGGTGCGTTTATTCGTAGCTATCGATGGAGGGGAATAAAAAAAGCTATTCTATTAAAAGGTATCAAAAATCTTTAATGCCTGCGTTTTTAATAGATAGTTTATATGTATTTTTGACCTTAAAATCATAGTATGAAATTCTGTTTTAAACCTTTTTTATTTCTTATTTGTTGTATGGGCTTCGTAGCATCTTGTAATACTAAAAAAGAAGTAACACTTGTCGCCGAAAAAAACTCAATAACAAAACCTAAAAATATAATTTTACTTGTAGGTGATGGTATGGGATTAAGTCAAGTTTCCGCGAGTCAGTTTTATAAAGATAGTAAATCAAACTTTGAGCGTTTTCCGATTATTGGACTTATTAAAACTTCTTCTGCCAGCGAACTAATCACTGATTCAGCTTCGTCGGCAACGGCTTTTGCTAGTGGAATCAAAACATACAATGGTGCATTAGGAGTTAATTTAGATACCACATCAGTCAAAACTATTGTAGAGGAGATTTCAGAAATTGGAATTTCAACAGGAATTATTTCAACTTCTTCTATTACCCACGCTACCCCTGCCGCTTTTTATACCCATACAAAAAAAAGAAGTATGGCTGAAGATATTGCCTCCCAATTAGTAACTTCTGAAATTGATTTTTTTGCCGGAGGTGGTAGCGACTACTTTACCAATCGTAAAGACAATAGAGATCTTATTTTAGAATTAGAAGAAAAGAATTTTATAATGAATTTAAACTCTTTACCGACTGGTATCACAACTGACTTTTCAAAAAAACAAGGATATTTATTAGCCCCTAAAGGATTACCAAAAATATTAGAGGGGAGAGGAAATTTTTTATCGGACGCTACAACACTTGCTTTAAACTATTTATCTACTAATGAAAATGGTTTTTTTTTAATGATCGAAGGCGCCCAAATAGATTGGGGCGGTCACGATAATGATGCGGACTATTTGATTAGCGAATTAATTGATTTTGATAATACCATAGGAGTCGTATTGGACTTCGCAGAATCAAATAAAGAAACATTGGTTATCGTAACAGCTGATCATGAAACTGGTGGTTTTACACTAGGACAAGAAAATGGTGACTACAATAAAATTAAACCTGTATTTTCAACTACTGGTCATTCAGCTACCATGGTTCCTGTTTTCGCTTCAGGCCCTAATGCCAGACTGTTTGGAGGTATCTATGAAAATACAGCTATTTATGATAAAATGAAATCTTTATTTTTTAAAAATAATGAAAACTGATTCATTCCCTTTTAATTTAATATTTTAGCATGAGTGAAAAAACCAGTTAAGTACATACATGACATTGGGTCCTATTTTTTAATGCTAAAAAAAGTATTTAGTAGTCCTACTAAAAAATCAGTGATGAAAGAATTGGTTTTAAAAGAAATTGATGACCTAATCATCAAATCGTTAGGAATTGTCGCTTTTATCTCTTTTTTTGTAGGAGGAGTAATTTCTATTCAAACTGCTCTAAACCTTGAAAACCCACTTATCCCAAAGTCTTTGATAGGCTTTGCTACTAGACAATCTATTATTTTAGAATTTGCACCAACGTTTATGTCTATAATTATGGCTGGGAAAGTTGGCTCTTTTATTACTTCTAGTATTGGATCTATGAGAGTTACAGAGCAAATTGATGCTTTGGAAGTGATGGGTATTAATTCTTTAAATTATTTAGTTTTTCCAAAGTTGATTGCCATGTTTTTTTACCCATTTATAATTGCTATAGCAATGTTTTTGGGAATATTTGGTGGATTTTTGGCTGGGGTTTATGGAGGGTTTACAACCGCAACTGATTTTACAATTGGACTACAAGATTCTTTTTATCCATTTCATCTTGCCTATGCTTTTATAAAAACATTTTTATTCGCAATTATTTTAGCTACCGTACCTTCATGGCAAGGATACTATATGAGAGGTGGAGCACTAGAAGTTGGTAAAGCGAGTACCAACTCGTTTGTTTGGACAAGTATCATTATAATTTTAACTAATTATATTGTTACACAATTACTCTTAAGCTAATGATAAAAGTAACTGAAATAAAAAAGAGTTTCGGAGGAGATGAAATTTTAAAAGGAATTTCTACAACATTTGAAAAAGGAAAAACAAATCTAGTCATTGGAAGAAGTGGGAGCGGAAAAACGGTGATGTTAAAATGTATGGTAGGGTTGTTTGAACCAAACTTCGGCGAAATATTATTTGAAGATAAAGCTATAAGTAAAATGGATTCTGAAGCTCACAGAGTTTTACGAGAAGAAACCGGAATGTTATTTCAGGGAGGTGCTTTATTTGATTCTATGAATATTGAAGAAAATGTAATGTTTCCACTGCGAATGTTTTCAAATAAAGAAAAACCTGAAATGCTCTTGAGAGTTAATGAAGTATTGGAACGAGTTGATTTAAAAAACATTAATAATAAATTCCCTTCCGAGATATCAGGTGGAATGAAAAAAAGAGTGTCAATAGCTAGAGCAATTGTGAATAATCCAAAATACCTCTTTTGTGATGAGCCTAATTCAGGATTGGACCCAAAAACAGCTACCTTAATAGATCAATTAATTCAAGAAATAACCAGAGAGAATAATATTACAACTGTTGTTGTTACCCATGATATGAATTCAGTGATGGAAATAGGTGAAAAAATTGTTTTTTTAAAAGATGGTAAATTAGTTTGGCAAGGATCTAATCTTGAAATATTTAAAACTGATAATAAAGATGTAACTGATTTTGTATATTCTTCTGATTTATTTAAAAAAATAAGAAATATTCAATTAAAGGAACATTAATTTTAGATCACTATCAGTTCACATCCAAATAATTATACTATTTTAGATAAAAATTTAAAAATGAAAAAAAATGAAAAAAAACTTACTTTTAATTTTTGCTATTATAAGCACTTCTTCAATTATTGCTCAGGTTTCGTTCACTAACAGAAATGACTTGATTGGAAATTATGAAGGTAGTACCTCAATTACTGTTGATATGAATGGTGATTATTTAGATGATTTTGTAAGAGTTTCAGAAAATGGTATAGGTATAGATTATCAACAGGAAGACGGTAGCTTCGAGTCTGTATTTATTGAAATGATTATTCAGTGGATTCCTGATTGGAGTGCTGCTGCTGCCGATATTGACGGAAACGGATATACTGATCTTTTATTGGGTAATGGACAGAGAGCTTCCTTTTTATTTGCAAATGACAATGGAACTGCTTTTGAAGAAATAGTTTACTCAGATCTATACATTTTTTCACAAAGAACTAACTTTGTAGATATTGATAATGACGGAGATTTAGATGCGTTTATTTGTCATGATGTTGATGGTAATCATGCTTATAGAAACGACGGGGGGCAAAATATGGTTTTAGATTTTGATCTAATTCAAACACTTGATCTTGCTGGAAATTATGCCTCTTTATGGGTAGATTATGATAACGATGGAGACACTGATATGCATTTAACAAAATGTCGTCAAGGATCATCACCTGGTGACCCAGAGAGAACAAATGCTATGTATAGAAATAATGGCGACGGGACTTATACTGAGGTTGCGGAATCTCTAGGTATAGCAGATAACGAACAATCTTGGGCAACCGTTTGGCAAGATTTTGATAATGATGGAGATTTTGATGCTTTTTGTGTAAATCATAGTGATGCGAATCGTTTTTATGAAAATGATGGAAATGGAGGTTTTAACGACATTATAGAATCTACTGGTATCAATCCTACAGATCTTGGAGCTTGGGAAAATCATGGGGCCGATTTTAATAATGATGGCTACATTGATATATTATCAGAAATGGCCAGAGAGTTATACATGAATAATGGTGATATGACTTTTACTGGCTTTGACTTGCCTTTTGATGAAGGAGCGGTAGGAGATTTTAATGGTGACGGATATCTTGATGTTGGAAGAAGTGGAAATCTTTGGATGAATGACGGTGGAACCAATAACTGGGTAAAATTTGTTTTAGAAGGTGTTGAAAGTAATTCACACGGTATAGGTGCAAGAATTACCATTAATGGCGATTGGGGTTCGCAAATAAGAGAGATTCGTTCAGGTACAGGTTATAGCCATATGAGCTCATTATTTGCTCATTTTGGATTAGGAACTAGTACAGGGATTGAATCTGTATTAATAGAATGGCCTTCAGGAACTGTTGATTTTATTGAAAACGTAGATATAAATACTCAACATATTTTTGTTGAAGGAGAAAATTTAGGAGGAAGCGACTTTGAATTTAATCAAGTAAATTTATACCCAAATCCTACAACTTCAGTACTAAATTTTTCAAAAAACAATATTGTAGGAACTTCTGTAAGAGTTATAGACTCGAACGGAAAAATAGTTCTTAATACAACAGTTTCACCAAATAGTAATATCAATGTGGAAACACTAACTAGTGGAGTATATTTTGTTCAACTAGAAATTGAAAATAAAAATATTAGTTATAAATTTATTAAAAAATAATAACTTATTTACTTTTATTAAAAAAGGCTGTCAAAAACGACAGCCTTTTTTAATCTATAATAATTAAAGAATCTAACTTTAGTTTATATCTTAACCATATATTCAAACTTTTCATATCCTTTTCCCTACTCCTTTTAGAATACTTTGTATCCCATTTGATTGAGAAAACTGGAATTGTATCTGTTGTTTCAAAATCAGTGGTTACTTTATTATAATAACTAATTGACTGAATTTCGCTGTAATTCATTTTAACTTCTCTACTAATGTCATCAAATCGAAGCTCCTTAACTTTGATACTTGTAAGCTTATCCTCTAAAAATTTAATTTTTGCTTCTTTATCTTTCAGTAATTGTTCATTCTTTTCATAAAGCTCATCCAATATATCAAACTTTAATTTACCAGATAATTCTTGTGCCATATCACCACTTTGATCAGCAGCTTGAAAAATTTCTAAAGTCGTATTAGTTAAATTAGAATTTTCCTTTAACTCATTTCTCCAAAACTCTATAACTGACTCAGGAACCAATCTCCCAATTAAATAAACTTCAATTTTATTAGAATCATAATCTTGATTAGATTTTAAAATAACAGCTCCTTTGTGTTTGACACTAGTTGTAACGAATTCTTTTGCCTTATTCTCAAAAACCTGAACTTTTAGAAGGTTTAAAAATAATACAACACTTGGAACTATTACAATAATCGCAATACTTGTCGCAATTTGAGCTATTCTTTTTCTGCGTTTTGAATTGGCATATTTTACCATTGGGAATCGTAAAATTTTTGCGATTAAGAAAGTCGTTAAAGCTATAAAAACAGCATTAATTGAAAATAAATAGATAGCTCCACCAGCATAATTAATATTCCCTATTGCTAAACCATATCCAACGGTACATAGTGGAGGCATCAATGCAGTGGCTATAGCTACTCCAAATATTACACTCGCCATAGTTCCCTTTTTTGTTTTAGCAACAATTAAGGCTAGTCCACCAAAAATAGCTATCAATACATCTAATATTGTAGGATAGGTTCTAGCTAGTAATTCTGGAGTCTCTTTGGTAAGGGGGGATATTGAAAAATAAAGATATGCAGTGATCACACTCAAAGTAACCATAACACCTAAGTTAATTAAAGACTTTTTTAGGGTTTCCACATCGTTGATTGCTACGGATAAGCCTAAACCAACAATAGGACCCATCAATGGAGAAATTAACATGGCACCAATAACAACTGCTGCACTACTTACGTTTAGTCCTATCGAAGCTACAAATATGGAAAAAATTAATATCCAAGCATTGTGTCCTTTTATGGAAATATCTGTTTTAACACTCTCTATAGTAGTTTCTCGATCGGTTTCTTCTCTTAGATCCAAAAGTTCTTTAAAGAAAAGCTTTAATCCTTGCCAAGCAGATTCTTTTATTTGGTCAAATTGTTGGTCCTCAGTGATATCGTTAGAATCTTCCATCTTTTTATTTTCCTCCATCACAAGTATTTATCATTATTCTCAATTTTTAATTCGGGGATTTTTTTTTATTTAAGATTATTAAAAATAATCTTTTATTTTAAAAAAACCTTTTTTTTGAACTTAAAGTAATTCAACCTCAGCATTTGGATTAAATAAATATACTTTTCCCGTAGAAATTTCAATACACTCAAAACGTTTAACTCGTCTTGGTCCTCTTTTGAAAATCTTTCCGTTGTAAAGTCTAAATCTGCTACCTAAGGGTATTTCAAATACATAATTTTTATCGTTTGGAGCATCGTATTCTTTCAAGGCTAAAGACAAGTTTGTATCAGTATCACTGCTAGCTTTTGGGTTTTTAAAATGAATCGCTAAAAAAGGTAATAATTTATTTGGAAATATTTCTGGTCTTAGGTAGGGTAACATTAATTGCTGAAATGTTCTTTTCCATTCAATTCCATGAGGTTTAATTGAATTTCCGTGTTTTTTAAAAGCTATTAAATGAGCTATTTCGTGAATTAATGTAATTAAAAAGCGAAAATTATTTAGGTTGGAGTTAACTGTAATTTGGTGTTGCCCATTGGACATTTTTCTATAATCACCGTGTCGGGTAACTCTTTCGTTAACAATTTTGAGATGAATATTATGTGCAGTAATTAATTGAAAAACAGAAGCTACTGAAGCTTGAGGAATATATTTTCCAAGTATTTTTGACATTAGTTACATTAAGGGGTAGAATTAGAAACTTGAAGGACTTTACCATTATATAATTGTTGTCCACTTATTGAAAACTGCATAATATATTTAGCCATTTGTATTGCAGAAATACTCGCCTCATATCCAGGAAAAGCTTCTTCAAGCATTTCAGTTTGAACAGCACCCAATGCCAACACATTAAATGAAGGCCCTTTTTCTTTATACTCTTCTGCCAATAGCTCTGTAAGGGTAATTAAAGCTCCTTTACTACTGCTGTAAGCGCTTAAGCCGGGAAATTTCATACTTCCTTGGATTCCCCCCATACTACTAATATTTACAACATGACTCTCTTTATGCATGAAGGGGAGTATTGCTTTAGTAAGAGCAGCTGCACCAAAAACATTCACGTCATAAACATTAATGAATTCATCTATGGAGGTCTCAGCAAATGGTTTGTTTAAAAGAGCTCCAGAATTATTAATTAAAATATCTACTTTTTCCCAATTTTCTGCTACAAACTTGGAAGCAGATTTAATATCGTCTGAATCTGTTATATCAAAAGGAAAAATAGTACAACCACTGAGATTCATACTTGATATGGGTGCAGCGTTACGCGATAAAGCCAAAACATTAAAGCCTGCGTCTGTGAACAACTTTACAAGTTCGTAACCTATTCCTCTACTGGTTCCTGTGATAATAACATTTTTCATTTACACAAACATGGTTACAGGGTTTTCAACATAGGTTCTAAAAGTCTGCAAAAAAGATGCTCCGGTAGCGCCGTCTACAGTTCTGTGGTCACAAGCAAGAGTAACAGTCATTGTATTGCCAACAACTATTTGTCCATCTTTTACAATTGGTTTTTGAACAATAGCTCCAACAGAAAGTATTGCAGAGTTTGGTTGATTTATAATAGAGGTAAATTCTTTTATTCCAAACATCCCTAAATTAGATACTGTAAAGGTGCTACCTTCCATTTCTTCGGGTGTTAGTTTTTTATTTCTTGCCTTCGTCGCTAATTCTTTTACATTGGTTCCAATTTGACTGTAAGTCATTTGGTCGGCAAATTTTAAGACAGGTACTAACAAACCATCATCTACTGCTACCGCAACTCCAATATGTATGTGTTTTGCAATTAAAGTAGAGGTGTCAGTCCAGTGAGAATTAACTTTTGGATGTTTACGTAATGCCATCGCACTAGCTTTTACCACCATGTCATTATAAGAAATTTTAACATTCGGATCTGAATTAATTGCTGCTCTCGCAGAAATTGCACTGTCCATATTTAGCTCAATGGTCAAATAATAATGAGGAGCCATAAATTTTGATTCTCCAAGACGTTTGGCAATAACCTTTCGCATTTGAGAATTTTTTACCTCTTCAAAACTTTCTTCTCCTACAGGTATGTAGGATGCAGAAACAGCCGAAACAGGTTGGTAATTTTCAATATCACGTTTTATAATTCTTCCTTGTTCTCCGCTTCCTTTTAATTGCGATAGGTTGATTCCTTTTTCTTCAGCCAACTTTTTTGCAAGTGGTGAAATAAATACTCTTTGATTTGAAATTGTATCGGTTAAAACTACAGGTGTTTTTGGAGTTTCAAATTTCACTTCTTCAACAACGGGAATAGTAGTTTCATTTTCAGCTTGAACAGGAGTGCTTTTATCGTTTGAAGAATAATTTTCCAGTAAGCCAGAAACATCGGTACCTTTTGGACCAATTATAGCTAACACTGAATCTACCAGAGCTGTTTCTCCCTCTTTTACTCCTATCTCTAATAAGACACCAGAATAGAAAGATTCAAACTCCATCGTTGCTTTATCAGTCTCTATTTCAGCGAGTATATCGCCTTCCTCAACGGTATCACCTTCTTTTTTATTCCAAGTAGCAACAGTACCTTCTTCCATGGTATCACTTAAACGGGGCATCGTTATCACTTCTACTCCATTTGGAATCACCATTTGAGAACTCTCCGTTGATTCTGTAATCTTAAGTTCTAAGGGAGATGTTGGTTCTTGTGCTTCATCCACTTTAGAAACAGTTGAACTATCTGGATTAATAAGACCTAAAATATCTTCTCCAGGATCACCTATAATAGCTAACAATACGTCAACTGGTGCGGTCTCTCCTTCTTGGACACCCACATGAAGTAGCGTTCCTTCGTTAAAAGATTCAAACTCCATCGTTGCTTTATCGGTTTCAATTTCGGCTAAAATATCTCCTTCCGAAACTTTTTCACCTACTTTAAAAAGCCATTTAGCTACGGTCCCTTCCTCCATTGTGTCGCTTAAACGCGGCATATTTATAACTTCTGCCATATAAATTTATATTTTATGTGATAAAAAGGGGTAATCTTCTTGCTCGTATACAACATCATACATTATATTTTTATCAGGATAAGGTGAATCTTCGGCAAATTGCTCGCAATCAGCAACTAAATTCTTCACTTTTTGATCGATTTCCTTTATTTGTTCTTCTGTTGCGTATTTCTTATCTAAAAGGATATTTTTAATATAACTAATAGGATCTTCCTCTTGCTTGTCTGCTACTTCTTTTTTGGTTCTATAATGTTGTGCATCACTCATAGAATGTCCTCTGTAACGGTACGTTCTGATTTCTAAAAATGTAGGTCCATTTCCACTTCTTGCTCTTTTTATAGCTTCATCAAGAGCTTCAGCTACTACTTCAGGCTTCATTCCATCGACAGGTTTACAAGGCATGTCATAAGCCAATCCCATTTTCCAAATTTCTGAATGATTAGCGGTTCTTTCAACAGAAGTACCCATAGCATAACCGTTATTTTCAACACAGAAAACAACTGGCAAATTCCACAACATTGCTAAATTCATAGTTTCATGGAGCGAACCTTGGCGCATTGCTCCATCTCCCATGAATGTCAATGTCACACCACCTTTATTAAAATATTTATCAGCAAATGCAAGACCTGCTCCTAAAGGAATTTGTCCTCCAACAATACCGTGCCCTCCATAGAATCTATGTTCTTTAGAAAATATATGCATTGAACCACCTAAACCAGAAGAGGTTCCGGTACCTTTTCCGTACAACTCTGCCATGACTTTTTTTGGATCTACCCCCATTCCGATAGGTTGTACATGATTTCTGTAAGCAGTAATCATTTTGTCCTTGGTAAGATCCATCACATGGAGTGCTCCTGCAAGGATTGCTTCTTGACCGTTGTATAAATGAAGAAATCCTCTTACTTTTTGTTTGATATAAACCTGAGCAAGCTTGTCTTCAAATTTTCTCCAGAAGTACATATTTTCGTACCAATCGAGGTATGTTTTTTTCGTAATTTTTTTCATAATGTTTTCACTATTATAAAATTAGGTAATTTTAAATATAGCAGACAAAAATACTATATTATTAGCATCTACAAAATTATAATTCTTAAAAGAATAATAAACAAAAAAATTAACTTTTTAGTGGGCAATATAAATCTGCGAAAAAGATTAAGAAGTATAGCAAAAATTATAAAAAAGTACTGTCAAAAATCAAGGGTAATATGTCTTTTACGGAGTTGGATTTTACGACCTTACCCGATTCTCCCATAAAATATATTTCGATTAAAGAATTTTGTTTCACCTCATACTCAGCCAAGACTTGCCTACAAGCCCCACAGGGAGGCACCGCTTTGGTAATTTTACTATGAAGAGATTTTGCAGAAATAGCCATAGAATGAATCGTGGCCTCTGGATATTGAGATCCAGCATAAAATATGGCAACTCTTTCAGCGCAAAGACCGGAGGGATACGCTGCGTTTTCTTGATTGTTACCTGTAATAATCTTTCCTGAGTTTAATTGCAAAGCTGCACCTACTTTAAAAGAAGAATAAGGCGCATAAGCTCTATCTCGAGCTTTATGCGCCTTATCCATTAGTTTTTGAATCGAAACTGGTAGCTTTGAAACACTTTCAAATACATCTAAATTTATTTCGATTTTAATATTTTTCACAAGAATCTAGTATTCGTCATATTCATCGCCAAAATTAAATGTTAAACCAAAACGAAGAGTTCCTTCTAATGGACTAACTACTTTTGAAGTGGAGATTAAATATGAAATATCAATATTAATGGTGGTGTACTTAAATCCTGCACCTAACGAAAAAAACTTTCTAGCTCCTTTTGTTTCATGTTCGTTAAAATATCCTGCTCTAAAAGCGAAAACATCTCTATACCAATACTCTGCTCCTAATGCCCATGTTAACTCATTGAGCTCTTCACTAAATCCATTTGGCGCATCGCCAAACGATTGAAATACACCCTTAAAAAAGTTGACATTTGGATCTTGGCCCTTGTAAATAACTCCATTTGTATCACTTATAAGGGTATCTACATTTGGATCATAAACACCATCACCATCTATATCTTCAAAGGTTCTCTCGGTTCCATAAATTGGTGGCGTTGGCACTAGTAGTTTATTGAATTGTGCAGTTACACCAACGGTATTGTACTCATCTAATATGAAATCAAATCCTGCACCTAGAGCAAGATTTGTCGGCAGAAAACTTTCTTGACCAGTCTCATCGTATTTTAGTTTAGAACCTAAATTTGAAATATTAATTCCAGCTCTCCATCGTCCATCAAAACTATTCATTGGTATTTCTTCACTTTGATAATAGGATGATATATCTACCGCAAAAGTACTTGCAGCATTTGCATCTTCAATAGCTGTTTGTAATTTTAAATCGGACCGTATATATCTACCGGTTACTGCCAGTGCAATACGTTCGCTGACTCTCAAAGAATAGGTAAGATCAAATAACATTTCGTTTGGTTTTACAATAAGAGGCTCTTGATCAACAGTTTCTCTTAATTCAATCTCTCCACTACTAAAATATCTAAAACTTGCTCCTACAGCACTTTGTTCATTTATTCTATTGTAGTAAGTTATGTTACCTAAAAATACATCATTTACAAGCTTACCTAGATAGGGCGTGTAGGTAACCCCTATTCCTTGTTTGGATAACGCAAAAGCAGCTTTTGAAGGATTCCATTGTTGTGAAAATGCATCGGCAGAAGTTGCGACACCCATATCTGCTAAGCCGGCAGCTCTTGGGTCTGCCCCAATAAGTACAAAAGGGACTCCAGTTGTAATCACTCTTGAATCATTTGAGTTGGGTGTAATTGTAGTAATTACATTTTGAGCAAATGTGTTGTTTGTAAAATAAAATAACAAGGTAAAGATTAATACTTTTTTCATTTGGTTAAAATTTGTGCAAATATAAATTTAATTTTATAGAATAACGAGTTTTTCATATTTTTCGACTCGTTTGTTAGAAAGCGTTGAATTTACAGTGAGCTTGTATACGTAGACTCCTTTAGCTATAGATTCACCAAAATCGTCTTTTCCATCCCAAATAATATCTCTTGATAAAAATCCATCGGTAGTAATGATTTGGTTTTTTGTCCAAATTACTTTACCCGTAACTGTAAATACTTGAATTTGGACCTCCAAGGGTTCGAAAGGGCGATTATGATTGAACCAAAATTCTGTATAATCGACAAAGGGATTTGGATAATTTAAAATATTGGTAATTTTTAAATCATCATTACCAGCTACAACAAATTGTATTTCGGAGGTTGCAGAGTTATTATAAACATCCCAAGCTTTGAAAGTTAAGGTATGCAATCCTACTTCTAAATCTCTCAGAGTAAAAGAAGCGGTACCATTAGAATAATCATCTACATCCGCTTGGTAATAATCGTTAATTATAAAGGGATTGGATTCATCACCATCGATAATTGCGATCATATCGTGACCTATTCCACTTGCTGTATTTATTCCATTTTCGTCTGAGAGTTTTGCAATTAATATTGGTGAATTATTAGTAACACCCCCGGAAACAAAGCTTTCATCATTCATAAAAAGATTGATTAAAGGACCTTGATTGTCTTCTGGGGCATCTTCATTTAAACCTCCAATCCTGACGTTTGAATTATATCCAGTTTGGTTATTTAATGAATTATCTCTCTGTGAATAAAGACTTACACGTCCTGCACCAAGGGGTATTTGAGTGTCTCTGGGCATTATAAAATCAATTTCAAAAACTCCGTCAGAAACAGAAGCTTTCCCATTAAACAACACTCCGCCTAAAGTAGTAAAGTCCATTATTAATAATTCGCCCGATTGAGTGACACCGTCATTACCAAGAGTGCTCCTATCTCTGTTTTTGTCGAATAACTTAACCTCAAGCACACCATTATAATCCGCTAAAATATTTCCATTATTATCTCGAATTTCTCCACCTAATTTAACCTTGTCTAACGCTTTTAGAATTTCTGTTGATTCGAAAATCGGCACATCATTTAAAGTTGTTAATTCAATTTTCTGTCTAGGAAAAGCTAGTCGCATCGAAGGGTCTCCAATAAAAAAAACTACTCTTCTGTTTAGACTTCCTACGTTATTTTTTGCAATTCGAACTGCTTCTGCTGGAGTATTGGGAATATCTCTATCATATCCAAATAATTCTGGAGCTAAGAGATCATTAAAATCAACAGCAGTTATGGTTGAAATAGATCTGGTGGTAGTAACTAGAGCAATTGCACCTCCATCCTTATTCCAATAAGAAAGTTCTCCTGCAGTGATTCGCTGGGGATTATCAAATTTAGTGAATTCGCAGGTAACTGTAATAATGCAAGAAAATTTATAATTATTTCTTAAATTTTGTGCCGTTTCTTTTGTAAAAATAAATTCAGAAGCCAATCCATCTTCACCTCCATGACCAAGATAATTTATTATTAACGCTCCTGTTTCTACAGCATTTTGGAATTCATTGTTGACATCTGGATAACGATCTCCTCCTGCAGAAGCAATTTGTTGAAAAGAATCCGAATGAAGTTTTTTTACATTAATTGAAGGCTTCCTTACAGAAACCTCATCCCCAAGCCTATCTAGATTTTTTTGTAAGGAATTAAACTCCCAAACTTCGTCAACATCATCCGAAACCAACACAAAATCATTACGCCAATTACCATAAGATTGTTTCGAATCGTACTTTATAATTTTATCAACCATATCGTTTGCCAATAGTAGATCATCTGCTAATATTCTTCCTACAGCAATATCTAATTTTTCAGCAGCCAGCATTAGTCCTTCCTCCGGGTCCATATTTCCATAGAAATCGTCCGACATAAAAGACGCAAAAGTGCTGTTGCTAAATAGTCTATGGTATGTTGGCACCATATTATTATTGTTCGATATACGATCCTTATAATCGTACGATGTGTCTCCAAATAAACATAAATATTTTATTCGGTTATCCTCTGAAGATGCGTTATCATAAATATATTTTACAAAATTTCTGATAGCTACAATATCTTGTTTACCTGAACTAAATTCTTCATAAATTTGATTTAATGTAATAACTTTTATGTTAATTCCATCCACTTGATATCTGTGATCAGCAAGTTTTGTTGCTGCTTGTAGCAGAGATGAAGGAGTGACAATTAAATAATCTATATCCTTAAAATTTCCAGACTCGTCATTAAAAATAGTTCCCTTTAAATTCTGATTAGGAACATAGGATTGATTAATTTTTATAGGCTGGTAATAATTAGAAGGGTTTATGGCTACATATTCTCTAGATTCTCCAAGATTTGCCTTGAAAGAAAACGTGGAATTGCTTGTATTAACTTTAGAAAGGATCAAACTTGAATCTGTGATATCCCATACTTGAGAAAATTGTGAAGCATTACTAATTTGATACTCTCCAATTCCTGAAGTTGTACTTGCTTGATTCCATCTAAAAGGCATTTGTTGATTATTTCCTTTAAGTAATACTAGTGCCTCAGCACTAATATAATCTAAATACCCTATGCTTGAAGGATTCCCTCCATTGTTATATATCAAATTAAAAACCAAATTTTCATTACCCGACGGAATCTCTCCAACAAATTGTTTTGAATTTAACAATGTAGGATCTTCAATAGGACTAAAAATAAGGGGATCTAAACTAGTTCCATTAATAGAAATCGCCATAGATGTGCTAGTTTCAGAAGCAGAAGCAACTTTTACTTTTACATTCATTAATTCTCCTGGAACTATATTTGGAAAATTTAAAGTAAATGATTGTTCGCTCTCGATATCAAAGCGATTACTGAGCCATCTGCGGCCTACTTTGGCAGGGTTAAACTCATCGCTTTCAAAAAATTGATAGCTATTGTACTGGTCAATAATGGTTGTAGCTTCACCCGAGGGCTCGACAATTTGTTGAATTCTGTTACCAAAACCAACACTAGAGGTAACATAATAAAAAGATTCGTCACTGTAAGGGTTGATATTCGTATCAAAATCATCTCCTTGATATCCATTTGTGCCAACACCGTAAAATAATATAAAATCGTTGTTATCAAAACTACCATCCTCTTCACCTATTATCTGTATGGAATTTTCTATTAAATCAAACTCATTATTATCTATATTTTTAAATGGAAGAGCTTTACCACCATTCCCAAATATTTTTATAGTCCGAGGATCTAAATTGTCGGGATTCATACCAATGCTACTGAGAAAACTTTTGTCTATCCTGTAGACACCTGTTTGATCAACTTTAAATTTATACCAATCTCCTGAAGCTAAAGCTGAATTTGAAACAGGAATCGTTTTTAATGGTCTATTTTGATTATTATATTTATATGAAATTTTAAATGAAATAATTTTTTTAGGAACACCATTTACCTTGATTATTGGGTTTATGAGAATAGACGTGTAAAATTTATCTCGAGATTTTCCACTTTTTAATTCAGTAATATGTTTACCGATTATAAGCTTTTTATTAAGGATTTTTAGTTCATTGTTGGAAAGTTTTTCATAAATAATGTTTGATATTTCTAATGAATTTTCATCAACATAATTAATATCCTCCCATTGTTTGATAAAATTCATATCTTGATTAATGAGCAAACGAATTAATACTTCTGAATTTTTATCATTCACAGTATTTTTTTGTGAAGTTGACCCCCATTTACTCGCATTAGTATTATTCCAATCTAATTCAATGAATTTATCTTGACCTACTAAAGTAATCGGAATAAGTATGAGAGTAAAAAAAAGTATAAGTTTTTTCATATTTATTAGTAACGTAACAAATATAAAGTTAGTATGACGAAAAAATTAAAATTAGAAAAACTCTTTTGTCTTATACTATTTAAAAAAAATATTCGTTAACAGTATTGATAATTAAAAATCATATTGTTTTAATATTTGAAATAATATTGAATTATTATCGTTAATTACTATATTGCAATCCAATTTTTTCATAACTGAAAACTATGAACTTTAAAAACAATTTAGCACCAAAGTTGCTTATTCTATTTGTTACTTCCTTATTATTAGTAAGTTGTAACAAAGGTAGAAACTATAAAGATAGCTCAAGAGCTACCGGATGGAAAATGAATGCCAAAGAAGGCGGCTTCCAATACAATGCAGAAGCAAAGGAACAAGAAACTGGTCCAGGTCTGGTATTTATTGAAGGCGGAACATTTACCATGGGTAAAGTACAAGACGACCCAATGCACGATTGGAATAACTCCCCAAACCAACAACATGTTCAATCTTTTTACATGGATGAGACTGAAGTTACTAATTTAATGTATTCTGAATACTTAGACTGGTTAAAAAAATTGTTCCCCCCCTCTGAAGAAAACTATAAAAATATATACAATGGAGCCATTCCAGATACGCTAGTTTGGAGAAATAGACTTGGTTATGCTGAAGTAATGACAAATAATTACCTCAGACATCCAGCATTTGCTGATTATCCAGTTGTTGGTGTAAGTTGGAAACAGGCTGTAGAGTTTAGTAACTGGAGAACTGATCGTGTCAATGAGCAAATATTGGAAGAAAAAGGTTTTATCACTAGAGATGCAAAGTATGGTGTAGAAGCTGGTAAAACTTTTAATAGTCAAACTTATTTGAACTCACCTACCCTAAGTTATGGAGGTAACGATTCTATAACACGTCAATCAAAATCAACTCAAGCAAGAATAAAAAGAAACAAAGATAGTATCAATATTTATGTTCAAAGGAAAGATGGTATTTTGTTACCCGACTACAGACTACCCACAGAAGCAGAATGGGAGTATGCAGCACTTGGGCTCGTTGGCATAAGAAATTATAACGTTTACAGGGGTAGAAAGAAATATCCTTGGGAAGGTCAATATACGCGTTCAGGAAAAAGAAAATCTAAAGGAGATCAATTAGCAAATTTCAAACAAGGTGATGGTGATTACGGGGGAATTGCAGGTTGGAGTGACGATGGAGCAGATATTACTGCTGAAGTAAAATCGTATGACCCGAATGGTTATGGATTATACGATATGGCTGGAAATGTTGCAGAATGGGTGGCTGATGTATACAGGCCAATAGTTGATGATGAATTCAGTGATTTTAATTATTTCCGTGGAAATCAATACACAAAAGATTTTATCGGGAACGATGGAAGAGTAAAAATTGTGACTGCAGATTCTATTGTTTATGATACTTTAAATAATGGAAAACTTATCGCCAGAAATTTACCAGGTGAAATTTATCAAATTCCAGTAGATGATAATGAGACTTATTTAAGAACAAATTTCTCAAAAAGTGATAACCGGAATTATCGTGATGGTGATAAAAAATCTACCAGATACTTTCAAACATTTAGCGATGATGAAGATGAAGATAAAACCAATTTAATGTATAATTCTCCAGTTCATTCAAGATCAGATCGTCAATATGATAAAACTACTACTAGGACTTCATTAATTAGTGATGAATCACGTGTGTATAAAGGAGGTTCTTGGAGAGATAGAGATTATTGGTTGGATCCTGCCCAGCGAAGGTATTTCCCAGAAGATATGGCAACTGATTATATAGGTTTTAGATGTGCTATGTCAAGGCTTGGATCAAAATCCAAAGAAGGAAAAAGACCAAGAAACTAGATAAAACTTAATAAGAAAAAACCTCTTCAATAAACGAAGAGGTTTTTTTTGTACCTTTATTTATATGAAAATTGAAGAAATCCATCGTCATTTTTTAAGGTCTTCTGGAATTAGCACTGATACTAGAAACATTGCAAATGATTGTATATTTTTTGCTCTAAAAGGAGTTCATTTTAATGGAAATGAATTTGCTCAAGCTGCTGTTGATAAAGGAGCCTATAAGGTTATTATAGATGAAGAAAAACATATAAATGACCATTCAATTTTAGTTCCTAATGTTTTAAAGACTCTTCAAGAATTAGCTACCTTTCACAGAGTTTATCTTAATATTCCTATCATAGCACTTACTGGAAGTAATGGAAAAACAACTACCAAAGAACTCGTAAATGTAGTTTTATCAAAAAAGTTTAAAACGGTTGCCACCATTGGAAATTTTAATAATCATATTGGAGTTCCGCTTACATTACTAAATATGAATAAAAGTACCGAATTAGGTATTGTGGAAATGGGAGCAAATCATCCTGGAGAGATCGAATTATTGTGTGCAATAACAAAACCTGATTATGGGTATATTACAAATTTTGGAAAAGCCCATATAGAGGGCTTTGGAAGTTTAGAAGGTGTGATTAAATCAAAATCAGAGTTATACCGATATCTTAGAGCAACAAATAAGACGGTATTTGTAAATGACAACGATAAAAATCAGAACAAAAATTCTGAACACATTAAAAAATTTACATTTGGAGATAAATCACAAAATTGTGCTCCTCAACTTATTGATTCTTCGGACGGATTACTATTATCATTTGGAGGTTTGACAATCCAAAGTCATTTAATAGGACATTATAATTTTAATAATATAGCTGCTGCCATAACCATGGGATCTTACTTTGGAGTTGATCCTATGAATATCAAAAAAGCGATTGAAAGCTATATACCTAATAACAACAGGTCACAAATAATAAAAAAAGAGACCAATACCATCATTTTAGATGCCTACAATGCAAATCCAACGAGTATGATGGCGGCGCTACAAAACTTCATTCAGTCAAACAGTACTAATAAAATAGTTTTTCTTGGAGACATGTTTGAATTAGGTATTACCTCTGAAGAAGAACATCAATATATAAGTGATTATCTAAAAAAATATTTGGATGGACAATGTTATTTAATTGGAAATGCATTTTATAAAACTACTACCAATGTGGCCAATATAAAAAAATACCCATCATTTGAGAACTTAAAACCTGTACTGGAGAGCACCTCTTTTTCAAACGCTCATGTTTTAATAAAAGCTTCTAGAGGTATGGCTTTAGAAAGAATTTTAAACTTTTTATAAATTAAAATCTTTTATAATATTTTTATTAATAATATTATTCTGTAAATTGAACCATTAATCATTAAAAAACAATCTAAAATGAAAAAACTACTGACACTTTTACTCGCTGCGTTCTTACTTACAGCTTGTAATGATGTAAAAAAAAATGATGATCTAAAGCCACCGATGAAGGTAGAATTAGGAGTAAATAATGATGACCCCAATGCTCCACCTCCGCCACCAGCAGTAATTGGTTCAGCCTATATGGAAGACCGCTCCGTAAACCCAATTACTGGGGGCGATTTAAATACGGAACAAGTTTGGCTAGATTATGTTCAAGCTCATAACGATAAAAATTTAGAAAAGATAGCGGAACTTAATCATCCGGAATGGGAAGGTTTCTTGCCTGATGGAAGAACCCTTAAAGGAACTGATGCTCAAATGGAATTATTAAAAACTTGGTTCGAAACATCAAATCCATCATGGGAAGTCCAGTGGATGATTACCAATGATAGTAAAAATGAAAAAGGTGAAATGACCCATTGGCTAACTACAGGTAATACTTATACTGATACCGATGCAGATGGAAATGAGGTTTTAGAACACCACATTCATGACATGGAATTTGTAGATGGAAAAATCAAAAAAATAAACGTTTACAGTAGAGCTAAAACAATGGAATAAATGTATTAGTTCATATTATAAAAAGCAATCCTAAACCTATTAGGATTGCTTTTTTTTAAATAATTTCGAAAGTCTCTAAACTTAAGAGACCTAGTTAAAACAATTAATAACCATATCGTTATATTTGTTTAAAATTGTATTGTGAACAAATTTGAAATTAAATATCAAGGAAGTCTAAGAACAATTGCTACGCATTTAGATTCTGGATCTGAAATAAGTACCGATGCTCCAAAAGACAACCATGGACTAGGGCAAACATTTTCACCAACAGATATGGTATGTTCTGCTTTAGCAAGTTGTATCTTAACCATAATGGCAATTGCCGTTGAGAAAAATAATGTGGACATTAAAGGTACTAAAGCAATGGTCAAAAAAACAATGGGTAATAATCCTAGAAGGATAGCTGAAATTCAAATTGATATAGTTTTCCCAAAGGAATACGATTCTAAAACCAAAACTATTTTAGAAAAGGCAGCTTATAATTGTCCTGTTCACCATACTTTATCAGAAACTGTTGAAAAAAATATTTCTTTTACCTATAGAAGTTAATCATAATAATAATTTTTAATTATGAATAAAATTGAACCCATTAACATAATGAATAAGTTTTCATTAGTTAACGAAGAATGGACTCCTAAAATTATAGGAGAACTTAATGGTCAGCATGTAAAAGTCTGTAAACTTAAAGATGATTTTGTATGGCATAGCCATGAGAACGAAGACGAGCTATTTATGGTTTTTAAAGGAACTTTGTTAATGGATTTTCGAGACGGTAGTACTGTAGAAGTTAAGGAGGGGGAAATTTTAATTATTCCAAAAGGAGTTGAGCACCGACCTCACACGAATGGAGAAGTTGTTTTTAACCTACTTTTTGAGCCTAAATCTACGGAGCACACTGGTGGGGTAGAAACTCCTTTGGAGGTGAAGAAATTAAAGTGGATTTAAAATTAAATTTACTCTTCAACTTCAACTATTTTGTTTATACTCTCTGCAAGTTTAAAGTCTAGTTCTGTAACACCACCTGCATCGTGAGTTGTAAGTCTGATATCTAATTTATTGTAGGTGTTTTTCCACTCTGGATGATGATTTAACGCTTCACATTCAAAAGCAATTCTGTTCATAGCAGACATGCAGTCTTTAAAGTTGTCAAATTCGAAATCAGTATGTAGTGCATTCTCATAAAAATCCCAGTCTTGTAAAAGTTCTATTTTATTTTTTATTTCTATTTCTGTAAGCTTTTTCATAATCTATAGTGTTTTTTGGCAATCTAAAAAAAACAACCCCCTTGGCGTGTTAATTAATCGTTAAAACACCTATTGTATAAAGTTTTTTAACAAAACTTTAAGCCAAACTAAGTTTAGTTTGTGACTATCTTTGAATAAAATAACTAAAAAAATTTCAACATGAAAAAAATTACTTTTTTAGCTTTTACGATTTTAAGTGTTCTTTGTAATGCCCAAACCGAATATAATTTTGACTGGAATATGCAAAGTACCAATCAGCAGATCACTATTGATGTTGGAGACACTGTGATTTGGACTTGGGGGTCAGGGTCTCACAATCTAATCTCTACTTCTGGAACACATACTTTTGACAGCGATTATCATGGGCAGGGCTACACCTATTCTTTAACTTTTAATGAGCCTGGTGTTACAGACTATACTTGTACTCCTCACTCATCCATGTACGGAACAATAACTGTAAACTCTTCAATGTCTGTTAACGAAAATGAACAGTTAGGTTTGAAGATTTTCCCTAATCCTGTTTCGTCTGGTTATGTTACACTTAAGACTTCTGTTAGCGGAATTAAAAATGTTGAATTATTTGATTTAAACGGCAAAATAGTCCTAAAAACATCTTTAAATACAAATACGTTAAATGTAGGTTCAATTAATCCCGGTGTGTACTTTATTAAATTATCTGTTAACGGGGTGGTCGAAACTTCTAAACTGATAATCAGATAAAGCCTTGATCAAACTGAAAAAGTGGGTTAATATTGATATCTTTATGTACATGAAGTTTAGGTTTTTGTTTTGTTTTTTATTTGTCACAAGTATTCTTAGCGCTCAAAAGTATGCTACAAGATCTGGTAAAACCTCCTTTATTGGAAGTGAAGAAACATTTGAACAAATTAAGGCGGTTAATAATGTCTCAACATCAATTATAGACTCTTCTACTGGGGACATTGCAATACTTCTTTTTATAAGTGCATTTGATTTTAAAATATAATTAATGCAGGAGCATTTTAATGAAAATTATATGGACTCTTCTAAATATCCAAAGGCAACTTTTTCTGGAAATATTCAAAACTTCTCTTTTGAAAAATTATCTGACTCCCAGAAAGAGCATAAAATCCGTGGAGTTTTAACAATAAGAGGGATTGAGAAAGAAATTACTATTAGTTGTCATCTAAAAAAAATAAAAAAAGGGCTGTCCTTAAAAACAAATTTTAATGTGTTAGCTAGTGATTTTGAGATCAAAATCCCAAAAGTTGTTAGAAATAAAATTTCCCAAGAAATTAATATTACTGCAGAATATGATCTTATTGAAAAACTATAAACGTGCGTTGTTAGCCCTGGGAATTTTAATGATTTCATCATGGGTTTTAATAAACTATGCGTACAAGAAAGAAGTGCCTGTTTCTGAAAAAACAGCTGTTTTCTCAGGTGAAATATCTGATTTTATTAATGCAAATATTGCAGAAAACTCAGTAATTATTTTAAAGGCTTCTGTTACAGCAGTCAGAGACAAAGAACTTGAGCTAGGAAGTGTTATTAGCGTACAGTATCTTGAGTCAGAGAATCAAAGTTTTCGCGATGTCGAAAAGGATGATTTAATTTTGTTAAAAGGAATTTATTTAGGCTATGACGATTTATTTGAGGAATATAAATTAATAAACTGTATATTGTTAGATGATGAATAAATTCTATTTTATTGTTATATCTCTTTTATTCGGCTGTTTTGCTTATGGTCAGAATTCTCTTTTAGATGAAATCACCACAGAGTCTGACTATGAAAACACGTTTGAGATGCCGGCGTTTAAAGCGATGAAAGTAGTTAATAATCAGTCAACCAAATTAGCTGGAAAAGGTGATTTATATCTTTATGTAGGTCATAGGTTCGGAGCGATAAAAGGTGGTATAGAATCATTGTTTGGGCTAGATTATGCCAACACCAAAATTGAAATGCTATATGGTTTATTAAATGAAGTTCAAGTTGGTTTTAGTCGTGAGTCTTTCAAAAAAACCTATAATATTCATGTGAAATATGCAATCAAAAAACAAACAAGTACATTTCCAGTTTCTATAGTGGGTTATAATAGCATTAATCTAGATACATCTTTAGATGAGAATATATATCCTAATCTAAACTTTAATGAAAGGTATGTTTATATTTCTCAGCTACTTATCTCAAGAAGGTTCAGTGATAATTTTTCTTTACAATTATCTCCTTCAGTTGTCAAGCATAATTTTTTAACGACACAATCTGAAACAGATTATAATTATATATTAAACACTGGAAGTAGATTAAAAATATCTAAAAGAAGTTCCTTTAACATTGACTACTCTCATCATTTAAATAGATTAAGTAGCTCTACTGAAAA
>UPTG01000399.1_pt1 | contig 35732 bp, 37 predicted proteins | sample 2160121 | NCBI WGS metagenome assembly UPTG01 (sample SAMN06266255, study PRJEB28933) | marine metagenome | isolation source: Columbia River Estuary | place: USA:Columbia River Estuary, USA | collected 2014-07-27
GCTTTCATTCATTTGTTGCACTTTTAATACCAGTTCTGAATTACCCATTTTAAAGGTATCTAAATAAGTTGCCTCATAAATATAGTTTACATCGGCTTTTGTTTCTTCAGGTTTTTCTCCACAGCTTACTATTACTGCCGCAAAAAGAAATGCTACTATAATTTGTTTGATTTTCATAATAAATGGTTTTGAATTAATTAATACGAATATATAAAATTGATTGCTTTAAAGAATTAATTTTACGTGTTATTAATAGAATAAATTTGTATAATTACATAGTATTTAGCTAATTATTATCATTGTTAAAGAAAAAACCCTCCGAAAAGAAAGGTTTTTATATTGTAATAGTTAAGGTAGTTATTATAACAATCCTGCAGATTCCATTATTAAAAGAGCCGTTTCTCCTTCAATCTTAAAAAGGTTTCATTCTTAAATAAGAATAATACACCTATAATTTACTGTGATTGTAAAGACTTAAACAATACAAAACAATTGTACCCCACATCACATAAATAAAATGCGAAGAAGGAATCCAAACATATGCTAACACTAAATTTGACACTAGTAAAATACCAAGTACAATTAAAAATCGCTGTCTAACAATATAAATCTCTAAGAATTTGTTAGGTGTAAAAGCGAGGAGTAAAAATCCTATTCCTAGAACATATAATCCTAAAAATCGATAAACCTGGGTCAAATACCCACCTAATGTTGAGTTTCCTTCAATGGAAAAAAGATCAACAAAAGTCATCTGTAATCTTTCTTCATTAGCAACTTGATCTAACATCCAAGGTTCTGAGCTAAGCAACCACCTTATGCCAGATAAACAAAGTATAATACTTATTAATACTATGGGATATTTGATGTAAGTAAGTGATTTCTTTTCCATTCAAAATATATTTTATAATAATACCTCAATGTACAAAATTTTATTTTTTAAAATAAACAACTTTTATCTTGAGATTGTTATTGATAGTGATATTCATTTTTATGAATTTTTAACAAGTTTAATTTTATTTTTTAGTTTATGTTATTTAAATTAGCATAAGATAATTATCTATGAAAAAATTATTAATCGCAACCTTATTTGCTGTATTTACACTATCAGCTAATGCTCAAACTGAAGAAGTTGTTGAAAATAAATCAGAAATAACAACTACTATTCATCTTAATTTTGAAACAAGTATAAAAAAGATTGAAGATGTGTATAGTGTTAAAAAACTACTTTATAATGTTAGAAAAAATAGAGAAACTAACAAGTTTAAATTAACAGCTAGCTCAATTGCACTTGATTATAACAAAGAACATCTTGAATACTATGAAATGGCAAAGAGATTAATGTCCAAAGAAAACTAAACTCTGCTATTCAATTATTGGGTTTTAAGTTGGCTTATTTTTAAAGCTCTAGCTTAGAAAAAATTTACTTGCTATGAAAAAAACAACGATACTATTATTATGTTTTTTAACAACTATTTTAAATGCCCAACAAGATTCTTTTCCTCAAGATACTGATAAAAAAAATGAAATCACGTTAACTCCATTAGTCCTTATAGTCTCTGGCTGGGCAGATATATCCTATGAATATTTAATTAATAACAAATCTTCTTTTGGTGTTGATGTCCAATTCAATGATAATAAAAAAATATTTGATAGTGACGGAGATAGTGTGCCAAACCGAGATTACAGAAATTTCTCTATTACCCCTAATTATAGAGTATATTTCTCTAACAAATATGCAAGAGGTTTTTTTGTAGAAGGTTTTGGAATGCTTCATAGATATAGAGGTTACTTTTATACCGGTGTACCTTATTCTGATGACTATGTTCAAACAAAAAAATTAACAAATTTTTCTATTGGAATTTCTATAGGTAATAAATGGGTAACTAAAAAAGGTTTTGTTGCTGAAATATTTGGTGGACTTGGTAGAAACTTATTCAATTTTGATGATAAAGACCCAAGTAATCTTGCTTTAAGAGGAGGTATTTCATTTGGAAAACGATTTTAATAAAAAAAATCATTCGATTTATGTTGAATTTATCCATCCTTACTATTGCATAGTATAAAGTGTATTTGCGTTTAATTGGCTATCTATTAGTTCATTTATAACTTATACTACACATCATCATAAACAAAACTAATCTCAATAATGACTCTTATTATGAAAAGTTGAACTAATATGATTTTGATTTCCCCTCCCCCTATTATTCAAAGTTACAACACAATTTCTTCTTTTAGTGACTTAACTAAATAGTGTTGAATCAATATGGATATTTTTCTAATTAGTATCCAAAAGTGAAGCTACTTTATCATAGGCTTCTTGAGTTAAAACATCGGTCCATTCCGTCTCTCCCTTATAAATTGCTAAATAAGTTACATCTTGTTCTTTTGATGAAGCGTGCCAATGTTCTGTATTGCTAGCACATTTTATAACATCACCTTCTTTGATCAAGACAGGTTGCTTACCTTTTTCTTGATAATAGCCTTTTCCTGAAACGACAATTAGTACTTGGTGGTCTGTATGTTTGTGCCAATTCAATGTTGAATTCGCCTTGAAAGTCGCTTTTGTGATGTTGTATGGTAAAGATTCGTCTGATCGTATCAATTGGTTTAACCATGCTTCACCAATATAATTGATATTTGGTGCTTTGAATCCTTCCTCAAAATATGAGTATGATTCATAATCTTTTGCTTGTGAGTAAGCACTTAAAGAAAACAAAGTGATTAGTGCAATAAAAAAGTTTTTCATGTGTCATGTTTGTAGTAAAAATAATAAAACAACCACAATATTACAGTATAACTGTTTTAATTTTAAAGGATGCTTTACCTATTATTCAAAATTACAATACAAGTAAATCGATTTTTAACTTAATTACCCGCAAAAGGAGTTCCAAAAATACCTACTGCCAACTCTGCCCATATTAACATAAATATTAAAACTAATATTCCAATATATAGGATTCTATTTTTTAAATTCTTTATACGATTACTCGCAAAATTAATTCCAATACTAAGGAAAATTAGTAGAGAACCCATAATAATGAAATCAAATGGACTCCAGATGAAGCTCCTTTTATCACTTCAACTTGATTGATGTTTTCAGTTGCTATCAGTTTCCATTGCACTTGCCCAGCATCTCCTGAAATTAAAGGCATATCATCAACCATTACTAATACACGTGTACCCGCACCAAAACTCCAACCACTTCCTCCTCTAATATTCGCTTGTCCGTCAGTAATATTCACGCCAGGTATTTGGTCCATAGCAGTTTGGATATCAGTAGTGTTTTTATTTTCAATCAAGCTAGGCTTTATTACCTCCATTGATACTGTAATTTCCTCAATTTTCTGTTCAAATCTACCAGCAGAAACAACAACTGTACTTAATTGTTCTGATGAAGGAACTAAAACAATATCTAGAGTTGATACTTCATTTTTATTTAAGGATATAGTTTTTAATACCTCTTCATATCCAATATATTTAAAAGTAATTTGTTGCTCTCCTTCTTTCCCTGATATTTGATAGTTCCCATCAAAATCTGTAGCAGTACCGTTTCCATTATTTAGGATAATATTGACACCAATTAATCTTTCATTTGTATTAGCATCCTTTATTGTTCCGCTAATTGTTTGTGCGTTTGCTTCAAAAATTAATAATGAAAGCACAATAATAATATAGATTTTTCTCATATTTTTACTGAAATTTTTACAAAGATAAAAAATTGAATGAGAGTTGATGATGAAATAAAATATCAAATAGGTTTAACTTTAATTGATGGTGTTGGTGATATCATTGCTAAAAAACTTTTAATTTATTTTGGTACAGCAAAAGCTGTATTTTGTGCAAAAAGGAAAGAACTAGAAAAAATTGATGGTATTGGAAAATACTTGATAAACTCAATTTTATCGACTGATGCTTTAACAAGAGCAGAGCAAGAGTTAAAATGGATAGAGCAAGAAGGAATAAATCATCTTTTTTATGCAGATATAAAGTATCCAATGCGTTTGAAGCAATGTGAGGATGCTCCACTTAATTTGTTTTATAAAGGAAATATTGATTGGGAGAATGATAAGTTCATAAGTATAGTAGGTACTCGAAAAGCAACTCCTTTTGGAAAATCATTTACTGATAAATTAGTAAAAGAGTAAGCTCCTTACAATCCTGTTATTGTTAGCGGGTTGGCACATGGTATTGATGGGGCTGCACACAAGGCTGCTTTAAAATACGGACTTAAAACAATAGCAGTTTTTGCTCATGGTTTGGATAGGGTTTATCCTGCAGCACATGCTAATCTTGCTCAAACAATTACGACCAATGGCTGTTTACTTTCTGATTATTTGAGTGAGACTACACCTTTGCCGCAAAATTTTGCATCAAGAAATAGAATTGTGGCAGGACTTCCGGAAGCAACTATAGTTGTTGAAAGTGCAGCCAAAGGAGGCTCACTTATTACTGCTGATATTGCTAATTCTTATAATAGAGAGGTTTTTGCAGTTCCTGGAAATCCTAGTGAAAAGAATGCGAAAGGATGTAATTACTTAATTAAATCCCAACAAGCTATTTTATTGGAATCAGCAACTGATATTATAAAGGGTTTGAATTGGGATATCAAAGAAAAAGCAATGCAACAAAGCATGTTTTTGGAATTATCAAAAAGCGAACAAAAAATAATTGATTTGTTATCAGATAATGAAATGCATATTGATGCAATAGTTGAAAGTTTAAGTTGGGGTTTTTCTAAAGTTGCTAATGAGCTTTTACAAGCTGAATTTAAAGGAATAATATTATCTTTGCCAGGTAAAATTTATAAGAAGAATATATAAAACTTTTTGCTCTTAAGAAAAATACTATACATTTGCCGAAATTTTTAACTCAAAAATAACTAAAACGAAATTTAAAATGGGACAAAAAATCCATGACTTTATGAGTGAAGTAGCCGCTAAAAATGCTGGTGAAACTGAATTCTTACAGGCAGTAGAGGAGGTAGCAGAGGCTATTATTCCTTTTATGGAAGAAAATCCGAAATACAATAATAAAATGTTATTGGAAAGAATGGTAGAGCCTGAGCGTGTATTGATGTTCAGAGTGCCATGGTTGGACGATAACGGAAATACACAAGTAAACAGAGGGTATAGAGTAGAATTTAATTCTGCAATTGGTCCTTATAAAGGAGGATTAAGATTTCATCCTTCTGTAAACTTATCTATCCTTAAGTTTTTAGGATTTGAGCAAGTGTTTAAAAACTCTTTAACAACATTGCCTATGGGTGGTGGTAAGGGTGGTTCTGATTTTAATCCTAAAGGAAAATCGGACAATGAAGTAATGAAATTCTGTCAATCTTTTATGAATGAATTATGTCGTCATATTGGTCCTAATACTGATGTGCCTGCAGGGGATATTGGAGTTGGTGGTAGAGAAATTGGCTTTATGTTTGGTCAGTATAAAAGAATAAGAAACGAATTTACAGGTGTACTTACTGGTAAAGGAATGACTTGGGGTGGTTCTTTAATTCGCCCAGAAGCAACAGGATATGGTAATGTATATTTTGCGCAAAATATGTTAGCAGTAAAAGGAGATTCTTTTGCTGGCAAAACGGCTGCTATTTCTGGTGCAGGTAATGTAGCACAATATGCTTGCCAAAAAGCAACAGAATTGGGTGCTAAAGTAGTAACACTTTCTGATTCTTCAGGATATATTTATGATGCTAACGGAATTGATGCTGAGAAATTAGCATTTGTAATGGAGCTTAAAAATGTAAGAAGAGGAAGAATTAAAGAATATGCTGATAAATTTGGTTGTGAATTCCATGCAGGAAGACCATGGTCAGTAAATTGTGATATTGCTTTGCCTTGTGCAACACAAAATGAGTTGAATGAAGCAGAAGCAAAAACTTTGGTAGCTAATGGATGTATGTTAGTTTCTGAGGGAGCTAATATGCCAACAACTCCTGAGGCAGTTGAGGTGTTCCAAAATGCAAAAATCTTATTTGCTCCAGGTAAAGCATCTAATGCTGGTGGGGTGGCTACTTCAGGTTTGGAGATGTCTCAGAACTCATTAAGAATGAACTGGACTAGAGAAGAAGTAGATACTAAGCTGAAGCAAATTATGCAAGATATTCATTCTTCATGTGTTGAATATGGTACTGAAGGGAATCATGTTGATTATGTAAAAGGAGCTAATATTGCAGGATTTGTAAAAGTTGCAGATGCTATGCTGGATCAAGGAGTAGTTTAGTTTATATTATACGGGATATTTAGAAAGGAGGCTTTTGCCTCCTTTTTTTATTTGTGTACTTTTGCTCTCCCAAAAAATAAAACTATGTTAGGAAAATTTCAGAAGCAATTACAAGATGAATTAGCAAGTATTAAGGAGGCTGGTTTGTATAAAAAAGAAAGAATAATTACCAATCCTCAAGGGGCAAGTATTCGTGTAAGTACAGGGGAGGAGGTATTAAACTTTTGTGCAAACAATTATTTAGGCTTATCTTCTCATCCTGATGTAATACAAGCAGCCAAAGATGCTTTGGATACGCATGGTTACGGAATGTCATCTGTGCGATTTATTTGTGGTACGCAAGACATACATAAAAACCTAGAAGCTAAAATTTCTAACTTTTTAGGAATGGAGGATACGATTTTATATGCTGCAGCTTTTGATGCCAATGGAGGACTTTTTGAACCTTTACTTGGAAAAGAAGATGCTATTATTTCTGATTCTTTAAATCATGCTTCTATTATTGATGGGGTGCGTTTGTGCAAGGCAGCTCGTTATCGTTATGCAAATAATGATATGGCGGATTTGGAAGCGCAACTGATAAAAGCACAAGACCAAAGAAATAGAATAATCGTAACGGATGGTGTCTTTTCTATGGATGGCTATTTGGCACAATTGGATAAGATTTGTGATTTGGCTGAAAAATATGATGCTTTAGTTATGGTGGATGATTCTCATTCTACTGGTTTTGTAGGGAAAACAGGTAGAGGAACGCACGAATATTGTGGCGTTATGGGTAGGGTGGATATAATCACTTCTACTTTAGGAAAAGCTTTGGGGGGTGCAATGGGAGGTTTTACTTCTGGTAAAAAGGAAATTGTAGATATGTTGCGTCAAAGGTCTCGTCCTTATTTGTTTTCAAATTCATTGGCGCCTTCTATTGTTGGCGCTGCTACTAAGGTGATTGATTTGTTGAGTAATACTACTGACTTGCGTGATAAATTGGAAGAAAATACAAGTTATTTTAGAGTAAAAATGACTGAGGCTGGTTTTGATATAAAGGAAGGAGTGCATGCAATTGTTCCTGTAATGTTGTATGATGCAAAACTTTCACAAATAATGTCAGATAAATTATTGGCGGAAGGAATTTATGTGATTGGCTTTTTCTTCCCAGTTGTGCCGAAAGATAAATCAAGAATTAGGGTGCAGATTTCTGCAGCACACAGTCGTAAAAATCTGGATAAAGCCATAGCTGCTTTTACTAAGATTGGAAAAGAGTTAAACGTTATAAACAATAATAGGTAATAATATTTTGCAGAAATAGAAAAAAGTGTAATTTTGCAGCCCTTTTATAAAGGACTAAAAACATATATATAGTGGATACATTAAGTTACAAAACATTATCAGCAAATAAAGAAACAGCAAACAAAGTGTGGTTTGTTGTAGATGCTGAAGGACAAACTCTCGGAAGAATGGCATCAAAGATTGCTAAAGTTTTAAGAGGAAAATACAAAACAAACTTTACTCCTCATGCTGATTGTGGTGATTACGTTATTGTTATCAATGCGGGTAAAATTGTTATGACAGGTAAGAAAATGCAAGATAGAAGAATCTTTTCTCACACAGGTTATCCTGGAGGGCAAAAGAGAATTTCTCCTGCACAAATGCTTGCAAAAGATGAAACTTCTGTTGTAAAACATGCAGTAAAAGGGATGTTACCTGGAAATAAACTAGGAGCAGCTATCTTAAAAAACTGTTATATCTATGCAGGAGCAGAGCACGACCAAGAAGCTCAAAAACCAAAAGCTCTTAACTTAAACGACTTAAAATAATTATGGAGACAATTCACACAATTGGTAGAAGAAAAGCTTCTGTTGCTAGAATCTACATGTCAAAAGGAAAAGGAAATATTACTGTAAACGGTAAAGATTTTAAAGAATACTTTCCAGTTGATACTATGCAGTTTAAATTAGAACAACCATTTAAAATTTCTGACTTAGTTGGAAAATTTGATGTAAAAGTTAATGTAAATGGTGGAGGTAACACTGGTCAAGTTGAGGCAATTCGTTTAGCTATCTCAAGAGCTTTATGTGAGTTAGATGCTGAAAACAGACCTGCTTTAAAGGCTGATGGTTTATTAACAAGAGACTCAAGAGTTGTTGAGCGTAAAAAACCAGGTCAGAAAAAAGCAAGGAAGAAATTCCAGTGGGTTAAAAGATAGAAACAATCAATTTATTAATAAATGTTTAGCATCTAAACTGTTAGGACAAGTCAATAACTTCTACCTAGCAGTTGCTTAACGAAAAAAAGAAAGTAAACATGTCAAGAACAAATTTCAAAGAATTATTAGACGCAGGTGTACATTTTGGTCACCTAAAAAAGAAGTATAATCCAGCAATGGGACCATATGTGTTCATGGAGCGTAACGGGATTCATATTATTGATCTTAATAAAACAGTAGCAATGCTTGAAGATGCTACTGCTGCAATGAAACAAATTGCAAAATCAGGAAAAAAGATTTTATTTGTTGCTACAAAAAAACAAGCTAAAGGTATTGTTGCTGAAACTGCTACAGCTTTAAATATGCCTTTTATTACTGAGAGATGGCCTGGTGGTTTATTAACTAACTTTGCTACTATCCGTAAGTCAATTAAAAAAATGCAAACTATTGATAAAATGAAAGAGAATGGAACATTCGATTCATTATCAAAAAGAGAAAGATTACAAATTGACAGACAAAGAGCAAAACTAGATTTAAACTTAGGGAGTATTGTAAAAATGACAAGAATGCCAGAAGCGGTATTTATTGTTGATACAGGGAAAGAGAATATTGCATTGGCTGAGGCTAATAAATTAGGTATTCGTTCTTTTGCTATGAATGACACTAATACAAATCCTAACTTGGTAAGTTTCCCTATTCCTTCTAATGATGATGCTTCAAAATCAATTCAATGTATTATGTCAATTGTAAAAACTGCAATTGCTGAAGGATTAGAAGAAAGAGGAGCTGATCAAGAAGCTAAAGCTGTTGAGAAGAAAGAAAAAGCAAAGAAAATTACTGAAGAGAAATAATTCATAAACCTTATTTAAAAAAGATAAAACATGGGAGCAATTAAAGCGGCTGATGTAGCCAAATTAAGAAAGCAATCAGGGGCAGGAATGATGGATTGTAAAAATGCACTAGTTGAAGCAAATGGAGATTTTGATGCAGCAATTAATGTATTAAGAAAAAAAGGACAAAAAGTAGCTGCTAAGCGTGCTGATAGAGATGCAAGTGAAGGTATCGCTATTACTAAAATTAATACTGATAACACTGCTGGTATAGCAATTGTATTGGCTTGTGAAACTGATTTTGTTGCTATTAATGATTCATTTAAAGCTATGGCTTCTGATTTTGTTGATGTAGCTTTAAATCATTCTGATAAAGATAGTTTTCTTGCAGCAGACTTTGGAGGAATGACTGTTGCTGAAAAATTAACTGAGCAAACAGGTGTAATTGGAGAAAAAATTGAAATTTCAGGATTTGAAAGAGTTGAAGCTGCTTTTGTAGGTTCATATACTCACGGATCAAAAATTGCAGTTTTAGTTGGATTAAACAATACAGTTGATAATGCTGAGGAATTAGCAAAGGATTTATCAATGCAAGTAGCATCAATGGGTGCAACTACTTTATCTTACAAGGATTTTGATTCCACATTTGTTGCATCAGAAACTGAAGCAAGAATTGCTGCTATTGAAAAAGATAATATTGAATTAGGAAGGTTAGGGAAAACATTAAAAAATGTTCCTCAATATATTTCAATGGTACAATTAACTGATGATGTAATGTCAAAAGCAAAGGCTGAGGTAGAAGCTCAATTAGCATCTGAAGGTAAACCTGTACAAATTTGGGATAAAATTGTTCCTGGAAAAATGGATAGATTTGTTTCTGATAACACAACTTTGGATCAAGAAATGTGTTTATTAGATCAAGACTTCATCAAAGATGAGAAGAAAAATGTTGCTGATTACATTGCTACTTATGGTGATGTTGCTGTTAGCACATTCAAAAGAGTATCTTTAGGATAATCTTTATAAATATAGAATTTTAAAACCACCCTTTTCAGGGTGGTTTTTTTATGTTTAAAAATTCTGAGAATCTTAATTTTTACTTTAACTGATTTATCTATCTTTGAAAAACTTTTAAAAGCTTTATGAAATACAAAAGAATTTTATTAAAACTAAGTGGCGAATCCTTAATGGGAGATGGCGAGTATGGCATTGACTCTAAAATGCTAACCAAATATGCTAATGAAATTAATGAAATAATTGAGCATGGAATTGAGGTAGCAATTGTAATTGGTGGAGGAAATATTTACAGAGGGATCCAATCAGAAGGTGCAGGATTTGATAGAGTTCAAGGTGATTTTATGGGAATGCTTGCTACTATTATTAATGGCATGGCATTACAATCAGCTTTAGAATCAATTAATGTACAGACTAGACTGCTTACTGCTATAAGAATGGAGCAAGTTGCAGAGCCTTATATAAGAAGAAAAGCAATGAGGCATTTACAAAAAGGCAGAGTTGTTATTTTTGGTGGCGGGACAGGAAATCCTTATTTTACTACAGATACAGCAGCAACATTAAGAGCAATTGAAGTTGAAGCTGATGTAATTTTAAAAGGGACTAGGGTTGATGGAATTTACACAGCTGACCCTGAAAAAGACCCAACAGCTACTAAATATGAAACTATTTCTTTTGATGAAGTTTTCCAAAAGAAACTAAATATAATGGATTTAACTGCTTTTACTCTTTGTCAAGAAAATAATTTACCAATTAAGGTATTTAATATGAATGAAAAAGGCAACTTGATTAAAGTATGTAAAGGCGAAAATGTTGGGACATTAGTTAATTTTTAATTTAAAGAAAAATAAAATGACAGAAGAAGTTAATTTTCATTTAGATGTTGCAAAAGAAGCAATGCAAGAAGCATTATCACATTTAGAAAATATATTAGGGAAAATTAGAGCAGGAAAAGCTAATCCTCAAATGTTACGAACTGTAAAGGTTGATTATTATGGAGTTCAAACTCCACTTGCCCAAGCTGCAAATGTGTCAACACCAGATGCTCAAACTATTTCAGTACAGCCTTTTGATAAAACGTTAATTGCTGAAATTGAGCAAGCAATTGTTGATGCAAATCTAGGATTTAATCCCTCTAATAATGGAGAGAAAGTTATTATTAATGTTCCGCCATTGACTGAAGATAGAAGAAGGGATTTAGTAAAACAAGCTAAAGCAGAGATTGAGAATGCTAAAGTTAGCCTTAGAAACATCAGGCAAAAAGCAAATGATGAAATTAAGAAGCTAGCTAAAGATGGACTTTCAGAGGATTTAGCTAGAGATGCAGAAACTAGTGTTCAAGATTTGACAAATAGTTACTCCAAACAAATAGATGATATATTTGCTAAAAAAGAGGCTGATATAATGACTGTTTAATAAGTAAAATAAATAATAAATTAATGGGAGCTTTTAGCTTCCATTTTTTTTGCGTTACCATCATGTTTAAGCTAAAATTCAAGTATTTTAGCATAAATTTTAAGCACTATGTGGAAGTTTCTTTCTAATATTATTTTAAAAAACAGAATTGTAATTATTATTATGATTACTGCTCTTACTGTTTTTATGGCACAGAAGGGAAGGGAAGCAAAATTGTCATATTCTATGGCAAAATTATTGCCTAACGATCATCAGGTAAGTGTTGATTATAATGATTTCCTCAACAAGTATGGTTCGCAAAATGTATTAGTAATTGCTGTTGAAGATAGTTTGATTACTACTTTAAGTCATCTTAAAAAGTGGGATAAAGTTTCCGAGTCGATTAAAAACATTAATGGTATTGAACAAATAATTTCATTTTCAAACCTTCCTATTCTTCAAAAGGATGCTGATGAAAAGAAGTTTACTGTTAAAAAGTGGTTTTCTGAGGATATACAAACGGAAGAAGAATTCCAAAAGGCCTTAGCAATTTATCAATCTCAACCCTTTTTTAAAGGATTAATTAATTCAGAAGAGAATAAAGTAACTACTTTGTTAATTACACTTGATGAAGAAATGATTCGCTCATCAAAAAGAGAAATTCTAATTTTTTCAATTAAAGCTTTAGTAGATAATTATTCTACTGATTTTGGTGTAAAAGCGCATTATTCTGGCTTACCATATATCAGAACAGTTGACTCTGTAAAAGTAAAGAATGAAATCTCAATGTTTATCTTGTTTACTTTATTGATTACAGCTCTTATTTTATTTTTATTTTTTAGATCATTTAAAGCAACAATTTCTTCAATAATTGTTGTAATAATTGGTGTAATTTTTTCTTTTGGTTCAATTGCCTTAATGGGATATGAAATCTCTATTCTTATGGCCTTAGTTCCTCCAGTTTTAATTGTAATTGGAATTCCGAATTGCATTTTCCTCATCAATAAGTTTCATAGTGAATTTAGATTATCCAAGAATAAGGAAGACGCTTTAAGTAAAATGATTCAAAAGATTGGGAATATAACTTTACTAACCAATGTAACTACTGCTTCTGGTTTTGCAGCTTTTATTCTTACAAATAGTGAAACTCTCCAAGAGTTTGGTGTGATTGCATCACTAAATATTTTATTTATTTTTCTGTTATCTCTTTTTATTATCCCAATTTATTTTAGTTTTTCATCTGCACCAAAAAAGCGACATACTCAGCATTTAGATAAAAAATGGATAAATAATTTAGTTCAATATTTAGCATATCTAGTAAAGTATAAAAGAAAGCATATTTATGTAATTACTGTTGTATTGATTGTTGTAGGATTTTTTGGGATAATTCAACTGAAAACAACAGGAAATATTACTGAAGATTTGCCAAAAGAACAAGCATTGTATCAAGATTTAAAATTTTTAGAAAGTAACTTTGGTGGCGTTCTTCCATTAGAAGTTTTAGTCAATACAAAGAAGAAAAACGGTTTATTAAAATCATATAATCTCAGAAAAATAGAGAAATTAAGTGATGTTTTAGAAACTTATCCTGAATTCTCCAAACCCTCATCATATATTGATGCTGTAAAGTACAGTAAACAAGCATTTTATAATGGTGATTCAACTTATTACTCCTTGCCTAATAGTCAAGAGCAAAGGGTTATTTCAAGTTATTTAAAAAACAGCTCTGAAGGCTTAGGGTTTGGGAATCTGTTGATGGATTCTTTAAAACAAGAGGCTAGAATTTCTTTAAGAGTAGCAGATATATCTACTTCTAAAATGGACAGTATTTTTGACAGTTTGCTCCCGAAAATTAATGAAATATTTGACCCAGAAAAGTATGATGTGACTATTACTGGAACTTCAATAGTTTTTTTAAATGGGACTAAATTTTTAATTAAGAACTTAGTTTTGAGCTTGCTTTTAGTTATTGTTCTTATCTCTATCTTTATGGCATGGATGTTTAATTCATTTCGAATGGTAGTAGTTTCAATTATCCCAAATTTAATTCCTTTACTGCTTACCGGAGCGATTATGGGATATTTTGGGATTGCATTAAAACCATCAACAATTCTTGTATTTTCCATTGCATTTGGAATATCAGTTGATGATACTATCCATTTTTTGGCAAAATACAGACAAGAACTTTTAATGAATAATTGGAACATCAGAAAATCAGTTTTTTCAGCATTAAATGAAACGGGCGTGAGTATGTTTTATACATCAGTTGTTTTATTCTTTGGTTTTTTTATATTTGTTGCTTCTGACTTTGGAGGGACAATAGCATTAGGATTATTGGTATCAATTACCTTAATGCTAGCAATGCTATCAAATTTATTATTGTTACCGGCATTGCTTTTGTCATTAGAAAAAATTATAAATTATGAGGCGTTTCAAGAGCCATTATTAGATACATTTGATGAGGAAGAAGATATTGAGTTAGATGAACTTAAAGTAAAACGAAAAGAAAAATAATCATGAAAGGAATAATTTTAGCAGGAGGATCTGGGACAAGATTGCATCCACTTACATTGGCAATGAGCAAGCAAATGATGCCCATTTATGATAAACCAATGATCTACTATCCATTATCTACTTTGATGTATTCAGGGATAAATGAAATTTTAATTATATCAACTCCAAATGATTTGCCTTTATTTAAAAAATTATTAGGTGATGGGAGTAGCATTGGCTGTAAACTTGAGTATAAAGTACAGGAAGTGCCAAATGGACTAGCTCAAGCTTTTGTTTTGGGAGAAGAATTTATTGGAGATGATAAAGTCTGTTTGATATTGGGAGATAATATTTTCCAAATGAAAGTAAAAACTTTGCAAGAATGTAGAAGTGTTAATGGCGGAATAGTTTTTGGATATCATGTTCATGATCCTGAAAGGTATGGTGTAGTTGAATTTGATAAAGATTTCCATGCGCTATCTTTAGAAGAAAAACCAGCCAGTCCAAAATCTAACTATGCAGTTCCAGGGCTTTATTATTATGATAATTCAGTAGTGGATATTGCAAAAAATATAAAACCATCTGCAAGAGGAGAATATGAAATTACTGATGTAAATAAAGAGTATTTGAGAAGAAAACAATTAGATGTTCAAGTATTAGGAAGAGGCACAACTTGGTTGGATACAGGTACATTTGCATCTTTAATGCAAGCCAATCAATATGTTCAAGTAATTGAAGAAAGGCAAGGAAGAAAAATTGGATGTATTGAAGAAGCAGCATATAGAATGGGCTATATTGATGCTGCTAAACTTTTGGAAATAGCCGAGCCATTACGTAAGAGTGGTTATGGAGAATATCTTGTAAATTTGGTAAAAAAATAGTGAAAAATTTAGCTGAACTTAGTGCAATAATTGAGAATGAGATAGGAAAATTATCTTATCCTGAATCTCCTAAGTTACTTTATAATCCCATAGAATATATTATGGGTTTGCAAGGGAAGCGCATGCGCCCTATTTTAGTTTTAATGGCTCATCAGCTTTTTGATGAAAATTTAGATAAAGCAATTTCACCAGCATTATCAATTGAGGTGTTTCATAATTTTACTTTACTACATGATGATATTATGGATAAAGCACCACTTAGAAGAGGGAATGCAACAGTTCATGAAAAGTGGGATGATAATGCAGCTATTTTATCAGGTGATACTATGATGATTCAAGCTTATCAATTATTAAGTAAAGTAGATGATGAAAAATTGAGAAAAGTTTTAGCTGTTTTTAATAAAGCTGCTACTGAGGTTTGTGAAGGTCAACAGTGGGATATGGATTTTGAAACCCAAAACAATGTTGAGATATCGGAATATATGAAGATGATAGAATATAAAACTGCAGTACTTTTAGCAGCATCATTACAGATTGGAGGAATTACTGGAGGAGCATCTATTCAAGAACAAAAAAATCTTTATGAATTTGGTAGAAATATTGGAATTGCATTCCAGCTTAAAGATGATTTACTGGATGCATTTGGTAATCCTGATACATTTGGGAAGCAAGTAGGTGGAGATATTATGTCTAATAAAAAAACCTATCTGTATCTAAAAGCAATAGAAGCAGCTTCTGATAAGCAGAAAAATGAACTTGAAAAATATTTTTCTATTTCAAATACATCTACTGAAAAAGTGAATGCAGTAAAAAAGATATTTATTGATTTAAAAATACAATCCTTTATTATTGATTTGATGAAAGAATATCAAATGAGAGCAATGATGCATTTAGATGCAATTGGATCATCAAATAAAGAGCCACTTATCGCTTTTTCTGAAAAATTAATGGATAGGATTTCATAATTTTAGTTCTCTTAAAATCAAACTTATAAAACTAGTATTTATTAATTAAAATAGATAGTTTTGCATACTCAATTTAGCAATAAATAATGGATAAATTTTCCTTTTTAGGAGCGCTACATACAGGAATGATTGAAGAAATGTATCAGAACTATCTTCAAAACCCTAAAAGTATTAGTGAGGAGTGGTCAAGTTTCTTTCAAGGCTTTGACTTTGCAAAAGAAGTATATTCTGAAGAAGATATTCCGCAAATTTTCCAGAAGGAATTTAAGGTAATTAACCTGATTGACGCCTACCGAAAAAGCGGTCATTTATTTACACAAACAAACCCAGTCAGAGAAAGAAGACAATATTCACCTACTTTAGACTATAAGAATTTTGGGCTAGAGGAATCTGATTTGGAAGTTGAGTTTCAAGCAGGAGAGCAAGTTGGAATTGGAGCCTCAAAACTCTCTGATATTATTAAACATCTTGATCAGGTATATTGCCAGTCCATAGGTGTGGAATACATGTATGTTCGTGATCCGAAAGAAATAGATTGGATCAAAAACAGATTGCATAAAAACTCGAACACGCCAAAGTTTGAAGCAAAACAAAAGAAACATATTCTACATAAATTAAACCAAGCTGTTGCTTTTGAAAACTTCTTACACAAAAAATTTGTAGGGCAAAAAAGATTTTCATTAGAAGGAGCAGAATCTTTAATTCCAGCATTGGATGCTTTAGTTGAATATAGCTCAGATCTAGGAGTGGAGGAGTTTGTAATGGGTATGTCGCATAGAGGAAGATTGAATGTATTGGCTAATATTTTTAACAAGACTTACAAAGAAATTTTTTCAGAGTTTGAGGGGGAATTATATGAAGATGATAATATTTCTGGAGATGTAAAATATCATTTAGGATTTACTTCTATGCAGAAATGCAGTAACGGAAATAATATTAAGTTAAACTTAACTCCTAATCCTTCTCACTTGGAGGCTGTTGATCCTGTTGTGGAGGGAATTACTAGAGCAAAATTGGATAGTAAATACGGTGGAGATGTAAAGAAGATTTTGCCAATTTTATTACATGGTGATGCTGCACTTGCAGGGCAAGGAGTAGTATATGAAGTTATCCAGATGGCTCAGTTAGATGGATATCAAACAGGAGGAACTATTCATATTGCAGTGAACAATCAGGTAGGGTTTACTACCAATTATTTGGACGCTAGGTCGAGTACCTATTGTACAGATGTTGCAAAAGTAACTTTGTCGCCAGTACTGCATGTAAATGGAGATGATGTAGAGGCAGTCGTTCATGCTTTGCAGTTGGCAGTTGAGTACAGACAGAAATATCAAAAAGATGTATTTATTGATTTGTTGTGTTACCGAAAATATGGGCATAATGAAGGAGATGAGCCAAGGTTTACACAACCAAAATTATATGAAGCAATTTCAAAACATAAAAATCCTAGAGAGATTTATAAGGAGAAATTGATGAATGAAGGAGTTGTTGAAACAGGAATTGCAAAAGAGTTAGAAAAAGATTTCCAGGATTTATTACAAGATAGATTTGATGAAGCAAAGGAAATTAAAAAGGCAAAAATCACGCGTTTCTTAAAAGAGGAATGGAGTGAAGTAAAAAGAAATTTTATCCCTGAATTTAAGGGTTCTAATGCAACTAATATTGGTCAGGATAAGCTAAAGGAATTGGCAAAGTATTTGTATGATGTTCCACAGGCTGATAAGTTATTTAAGAAAACCAGAAAGTTATTATCCGATAGAAAGAAGATGGTAGAAGTGTCTGATAAATTGGATTGGGCAATGGGTGAGTTACTGGCTTATGCTTCTTTATTGGATGAAGGACATGATATAAGATTAAGCGGACAGGATGTAGAAAGAGGTACTTTTTCACACAGGCACGCCATCCTTAAAGTAGAGCAATCGGAAGAGGAGGTTTGTCCGCTAAACAGTATAAGTACAACTGCTAATTTTGAAGCCTATAATTCTTTACTTTCAGAATATGGGGTGCTTGGTTTTGATTATGGCTATTCCATAACTTTACCAAATACCTTAACCATTTGGGAGGCTCAATTTGGAGATTTCTCTAATGGAGCTCAAATTATGTTGGATCAGTTTATTTCTTGTGCAGAGGATAAATGGAAAGTGATGAGTGGCTTGGTAATGCTATTGCCTCACGGATATGAAGGGCAGGGGGCAGAGCATTCTTCTGCAAGGTTGGAACGCTATTTACAGATGTGTGCTAAGTACAATATGCAGATTGTGAATTGCACTGCTCCAGCAAACTTTTATCATGTGTTGAGAAGACAGCTGAAGAGAGAATATAGAAAGCCATTAGTGGTATTTACGCCTAAGAGTTTATTGAGACATCCTAAATGCGTTTCTTCTATTTCGGATTTGGCTGATGGAAAGTTTGAAGGAATTATTGATGATACAATTGCTCCAAAATCAGTAGATAGATTGGTGTTATGTAGTGGAAAAATCTACTATGAATTATTGGATAGAAGAGAAAAAGAGGCAGTTGAAGATGTAGCTTTAGTTAGGGTAGAGCAATTATTTCCTTTAGATAAACAGAGCATAATAGAGTTAGTTGAAAAATACAATGCTAAAGAGCTAGTTTGGGCACAAGAAGAGCCAGAAAATATGGGTGCTTGGACATTCATCTTATCTGAGTTAAGAACGTTTGGAATTGATGTTATTGCAAGAGAAGCATCAGCAGCAACTGCTACCGGTTCTAGTAAAACTTCAGCAGCAGAACAAAACGAATTAATTAATAAGGTTTTTAAAAAATAAGACATGTTATTAGAAATGAGGGTCCCAAGTCCGGGAGAATCAATATCAGAAGTAGAAATTGCAGAATGGCTAGTAGAAGATGGTGATTATGTAGAGAAAGACCAGTCTATTGCAGAGATAGATTCTGATAAAGCAACTTTAGAATTACCTGCAGAGGAAAGCGGAACGATCAAAATTGTTGTTGGTGATGGAGAAACTGTTGCTGTAGGAGATGTAGTATGTATTATTGATACTTCTGGAAAAGGTGAGGCTAAAGTAAAATCAACTAAAGAAGAAACTACAGAAACTCCAAAATCGGCTGTAAAATCTGAAGCAGATTTAGTAGGAGCAAAAGCAACTCCATTGGCATCTGCTATGATTAGCGAACATGATATTTCTGCAAAACAGTTGAAGGGAACAGGAGAAAAAGGAAAAATAACTAAGAGTGATGTCTTAGGAGTAATAAAGGGAACATCAACAGACGGACCAAGAGGAACATCCAGAAAGAAAATGTCATCTCTCAGAAGAAAAATTGCGAGCAGATTGGTTACTGTTAAAAACGAAACAGCAATGCTTACTACTTTCAATGAGGTAGATATGACTGCAATATTTGATATTAGAAAACAGTACAAAGAACAGTTTAAGGAAAAGTATGGAGTTGGTTTAGGATTCATGTCCTTCTTTACTAAGGCGATTACTACTGCTTTGCAAGAGTTTAAGGATGTAAACGCAATGATTGATGGTAATGAAGTAATCCACCATAACTATACTGATATTGGTATTGCGGTAAGTGCACCAAAAGGATTGATGGTTCCTGTAGTAAGAAATGCAGAATTGATGAATTTCCAAGAAGTAGAATCGGATATTAAGCGTTTGGCAATTAAAGCCAGAGATGGAAAGATTACGATTAATGAAATGTTAGGGGGTACCTTTACTATTACAAATGGAGGTGTGTTTGGTTCTATGCTTTCTACTCCTATTATTAATCCTCCACAATCTGCAATTTTAGGAATGCATAATATTGTAGAGCGACCAATGGCGGTAGATGGAGAGGTAAAAATTAGACCAATTATGTATGTGGCACTTTCTTATGACCATAGAATTATTGATGGAAAAGAATCGGTTGGTTTCTTGGTAAGGGTAAAGGAATGTTTGGAAAACCCAACAGAACATTTGATGGGTGGTGATGTGAAAAAACATTTAGGATTGTAGAAAATTCTTACTTAGAATTTTTGGATCAAAGTTTGTAATCTTGCTACCCCGATATTTTTCTCTTTTATACTTCCCAAGTATCACCACTATTAAATAAATCATCTGAAGATTTAAATTTAGTAGTTTTAATGTTGTGTTCTAACTGGGAGATAAGTCCCTCATCAAAGGTCATGGTTTTAACTTTTCGTATTACCCCCATTGCTACAGGAAAATCAGGGGCACTCATAGTAGCTAACATCATGTGCAAAGTAATATTTTCTTCTTGCGCATTATGTACTAAAATATCATTTTCTGTAATTCCATCTTCTCCTATAGTAACTACTTCTAGTTTTAGTCCATTCAATACTATTCCTTTATTCATTTCTCTCCCAAAGATCATAGCTTTACCATCTTCTAGCCAAAGTTGCATGTCGTGCTTTACATCTTTCCCAGTAATATCTCCATGAGTTTTGTCGTTAAAAATAATACAGTTTTGCAAAACCTCAATTAAGGATGTTCCTCTATGTGTTTCTGCATCTAAGAATATTTTCTGCATTGCTTTTGGGTTGGTGTCTGGCACTCTTGCTATAAAAGTTGACCCCGCACCTAAGGCAAGTTTTGCTGGTATAAACGGATTATCAGTTGTTCCGTGTGGGTTTGATTTTGTTTTAATTCCTGTTGCAGAAGTTGGTGAAAATTGACCTTTTGTTAGCCCATAAATTTCGTTATTAAACAAAATAATATTAATGTCAATATTTCTTCTTAAAGCATGAATAAAATGATTCCCACCAATTGCAAGAGCATCTCCATCACCCGTTATTTGCCATACTTTTAGTTTCGGATTTGCTAATTTTACTCCTGTTGCTATTGCTGGAGCTCTACCGTGTATTGTATGAAATCCATAAGTATTCATGTAATATGGGAATCGAGAAGAACAACCTATTCCTGCAATAAAAACATAATCTTCTTTATTTGTTTCTAGCTGAGGTAATGCTTTTTGCATTGCTCGTAATATGGCATAATCTCCACATCCTGGGCACCATTTAATTTCCTGATCAGATACAAAATCTTTATTACTTAATTTCTTTATTTCTAGCTCTGACATAATTAGGATATTAAAGTGTTAAAGTGTTCTTTCAAGTCAGTTGTTTTAAATGGTAATCCCTGTATACGGTTGAATTGTTTAAATTTAAAGGTATCGTGTTTTGATTTTAATAAATCAACAAACTGCCCATTATTTAACTCACAAACTACTATATTTTTAAAGTTCTTAAATATCTCAGCCGTGTTTTTAGGTAAAGGATTAATATAATTGAAATGTGCTAACGATACTTTCTTCCCTTCTTCTCTTAATTCTTTTACTGCAGTATAAAGTGATCCGTATGTTCCTCCCCAGCCTATCACTAATAAATCCCCACTTTCATCACCATAAACTTCTTGTTTGGAAATAAAATCAGCTACTCTTTCTACTTTCTCGGCTCTTAGGAAACACATTTTTTCATGGTTTTCTGGCTCGTAAGAAATATTACCTGTAATATCTTCTTTTTCTAATCCTCCAACTCTATGTTCAAGCCCTTTAGTCCCAGGTAATGCATGCTTTCTAGCTAGTTTTTTTGTGTCTCTAGCATAAGATTGCCATTCTTCACCCTCTTTTGCAACAAATGGAGTAATGTCTGGCATATCTTTTACGGATCGTATTTTCCAAGGTCCGGCCCCATTCCCTAGATATCCATCACTTAATAAAACTACAGGAGTATTATGTTCTAAAGCTAATCGTGACGCTTCAAATGCCCAATCAAAACAATTTGATGGAGTAGATGCTGCAAGAACAATTACTGGGCTTTCCCCATTTCTACCATACATTGCTTGAAATAAATCAGATTGTTCAGTTTTAGTTGGCAATCCTGTTGAAGGACCTCCTCTTTGCACATCAATAACTACTAATGGTAATTCTGTAATCATGGCCAACCCTAAGGCCTCTCCCTTAAGTGCAAGCCCAGGCCCTGATGTAGTTGTAATTGCTAAATCCCCTGCAAAACTAGCTCCTATTGCAGAACAAATAGCGGCAATTTCATCTTCTGCCTGAAAAGTTTTAACACCTAAGTTTTTATGTTTTGCTAGTTCATGTAAAATATCTGAGGCTGGTGTTATAGGATAAGAACCTAAAAATAATTGTTTATTGGCTTTTTCTGCAGCTGCTATAAATCCCCATGCAGTTGCTTGATTTCCCATTATATTTCTATAAGTACCATTTTCAATTTTTGCTTTTGTCACCGTATAAGATGAGGGTAAAGCCTCTATTGTATTTGCAAAATTATAACCTGCATGAAGTACTTTGATGTTGGATTCAACTACTAAAGGTTTGCTTTCAAATTTATCTTGCAGGAATTTTTTAGTTCTCTCCATGGGTCTATTAAACATCCAATATACCATACCTAAAGCAAACATATTTTTTGCTCTTCTTATACTTTTCCCATCAAGCCCAGAATCTTTTAGCGTTTCTTGAGTTAAGTTAGCAATAGGAGCTTCAACAATATTAAATCCTGAGAACGACCCATCTTCTAACGGGTTGTTTTCATATCCCGCTTTATCTAAATCTTTTTTTGCAAATGAGTCACTATTTATAATGATAGTTCCTCCTTTTTTAATCCAGTTTTTATTAGCCTTTAAGGCTGCAGGATTCATTGCAACCAAGACGTCCGCTACATCACCAGGAGTATTTATTTCAGTATTTCCGATATGAACTTGGAAGCCTGAAACTCCAGCAACTGTTCCTAAAGGAGCTCTAATTTCAGCAGGAAAATCAGGAAAAGTAGCTAAATCATTCCCTAGAAGTGCAGAAGTTTCAGTAAACTGACTTCCTGTAAGTTGCATTCCATCACCAGAATCACCAGCAAATTTGATTACAACCTTTTCTAGATCAATAACTGTAGAGTCTTTATTCATTGTATTAATAATGTAAATTTCACTTACAAAAGTACAGATGATAATCAACTTTAATAGTATTTTCTATTTTTATTTTATCACTTTATTAACCTTCATAAATGATTGTTTAGAATTATTATAAATTTCAATACTAGTGTATTATGATGCTATATAATATTTATCTTTGCAATCTAACTTATTAATAAATTAAGAATATGGCAATTAAAATAACTGATGATTGTATCAATTGTGAGGCTTGTGAGCCTGAATGTCCTAATAATGCAATTTACGCACCTGAAGAATCATGGAAATTTTCTGATGGTACAACTATGTCTGATGATTCAGAAAAAGAAGCAGTATCAGATGAGTTTTTTTATATAGCTACTGATAAATGTACTGAATGTAGAGGATTTAATGAGGAGCCAGCTTGTGCTGCTGTTTGTCCAGTTGACTGTTGTGTTGATGATGAAGATAATGTTGAGACTGAGGAAGAACTTATGGCTAAGAAAGAAAGATTACATGCTTAATTAAAAGTCAGTAATAATAAAAAAGGGGAGCATTTGCTCCCCTTTTTTTATTCTGCAAAAAAGTATCTAAAATCAATACTGATAAAATTACCTAACATCTCTAAGTAGAAATTACTAGCATCATTAAAGTTTGTTAATTCATATTCAGGAACTACATAAGCGATATTTTCAAATGGCCTATGCAAACTTGCTCCAAAATAGTAATTGCCTTTATCAATTGTTCGATATTCTAACCCTACATTTGCTAATAAGGCCATATAACCTCCATGCTTTCTATACGTATTTTGATAAAAACCTTCAATTTTATTTCCTTCTGAATAAATATCAGAAGCAAGAGTATTATAAGAAATTCCGAAAGCAGCATTTACAAACCAATCTTCTTTAATTTGAACATAAGCCAATAATTGCAAAGGCAATTCGTAAGTTCTCATTCCAAATTCTGTGTAGTCATCAATAGAAATACTATCACTTTTTAAGATGCCTAATTTAAAATTTCTTTGGATGTAATTAAGTCCTGATTCAACTGAAAAAGTGTGGTTGATTTTATGTCTGATAACCATACCCATTGAATATGAGTATTTAGGTTTTAAGTCAAAAAAGTAACCTTCAGAATCGCCTTCTATATTTGAAGCGTCAAAAAAAGAAATAGGAATAATTGGCTTGTATTGCAAGCCAAAAGTTGTTTCTGATTTTTGTGCTTTAAGACTTGAAAAGCAAATTGTAAATAGTAAAATTAATAACCTATTGTTCATTTGCAACTACAACAATATCAGGGTTAATCTTTTGTTTCAATAATGATTCTATTCCTCCTTTTAAAGTGCTAGTTGCTGAAGGGCAACCACTACATGCCCCTTTTAAATCAACTGAAACAATATTATCAATATAGGAATGTAATGTAATTGCTCCACCATCACTTTCTACAGCAGGTTTAATATATTCATCTAAAATTGCAATCACTTCTTTTTCATTATCAGAATACTCTTTAATAATTACTGTTTTTTCATTAGTATCATGTTCTTTATTTGAAGTTCCTGTTTCTTCTGAAATATGTTCAGTATAATTCTTTATCCCCTCAGAATTCAAATGGTCAGCAATAAATATCCTTAATTGCATAGCAATATCTTCCCATTCAATAGTATCTTTCTTAGCAATTGAAATAAAATTAGAACTTATATAAAGACTTTTGATAAAAGGAAATTTCATTAATTCTTCTGCAATAGTAATTCCTTGTGTTTCTTGGATGCTATTAATTTCAATACTTTTATCTGCCAACATCCTGTTTGAAACAAATTTCATCACTTCAGGATTTGGAGTACTCTCAGCATAGATGCTATAATTCATAATTGTTTATTTTTGGCAAAAATACAAACTTAAAAATCTATGGCATTAATAAAAGAGGTAAAAGGTAAGCAACCAGTTTTTGGAGAAAATATTTATTTAGCAGATAACGCAACAATAGTTGGGGAGGTAGAGATGGGAGATGATTGTAGTGTTTGGTTTTCAGCAGTTGTTAGAGGTGATGTTAATTCCATCAAAATTGGGAATAAAGTAAATATACAAGATGGGGCAGTTGTGCATTGTACTTATCAAAAAGCAGCAACTATTCTTGGGAATAACGTTTCTGTAGGGCATAATGCTTTAGTACATGGTTGTACTATAAAGGATAATGTGCTTATTGGGATGGGCTCCATTGTAATGGATGATGTGGTAGTAGAGAGCAACTCAATAATTGCTGCTGGAGCTGTAGTTTTAGAAGGGACGCACATTGAATCTGGATCAATTTATGCAGGAGTTCCAGCTAAAAAGGTAAAAGAATTAAATGAGGAACAAACTGCAAGATTAATTGAAGGAATTTCAGATAATTATGTGCTGTATTCTTCCTGGTTTAAAGATTAAACAAAAAGGTTTACTTCTTCTAATTTGATGTTTTCTTGAAAGAAAAATTGAGCGCATTTTTCAAATGATTTTGTGTAATTAGAAACATAAAAATGATGCTCAGTTTTTGTGGAGTAATTTAGTAAATTCTCTTTCTTCAGCTCATTTGCAATATGAATTGCTACTATATTAGCCGAGTCAATTACATTTACTCCTCCCTTATAATACTCATCAATTTCTTTATGAATTAAAGGATAATGTGTGCACGCTAAAATTAAATGATCAATATTTTTTAATACAGGATTTGCTAAATAATTAGCAATAACTGTATTGCTAATTTTCTCATTTATAAAGCCTTCTTCTATCATTGGAGCTAATAGTGGAGTTGCTAAAGAAATAACATTTGATGTTGAGCATTTTGATTTTATTTTACTTTCATAAATGCCAGACCCAATTGTAGCTTTAGTCCCAATAACACCAATATTGTAATCAGAACAAATTTTGATTACTTCCTTAACAACTGGGTCTATTACATTATATATAGGTGTACTTGCTGAAACCCTATAAACACTTTCGTTAGCAACTGAAGATGCAGAATTGCAAGCAACAACTATAATTTTGCATTTTTTTTCAATTAAGAATTTTATTATTTTTTTACTAAAAGTCTGTATTGCTTCTTTTGATTTTTCTCCATAAGGCAAATGTTTAGTATCTCCAAAATAGATGATATTCTCATTAGGTAAAGCTTTTGTAATTGCGTGTGCAACTGTAAGCCCACCAATACCTGAGTCAAATATTCCAATAGGAGAATTTTTCATGATATAAAAGTATAAAAAAAGCACCACTTAGGGTGCTTTTTTTATATATGTGTTTTAGTTTAAAGTCCTAACTTCTTTTTTACTAAAGCAATTACATTTTCACTTTCTTTAGCATAAAGGATATTTCCACTACTTTTATCAAAAATGTAAGTAAAGTTTCCTTCAGTCGCAACATCTTCTATAGCTTTTCTAGCTTTAGCTAAAATAGGCTCTAATAATTCTTGTTCTTTAGTTTGTAAAGATTGCTGAGCATTTTGTTGGAATGATTGAATCCTTTGCTCTAAGCCTGTGATTTCAGCAACTTTATCTTGTTTTACTAAATCAGAAAAAGTTGATTCATTAGCTTGATATTCTTGTACGCTTTGTTGGTACTCTGCAGTCATTGATCCTAATTGAGCTTCCAAACTTTTAGCAAAATTTGCAACTTCTGTTTCAGCAGTTTTTCTCTCAGGCATTAACATTAATAATTCTTGTGAATCAATATAGCCAAACTTGTTTTGTGCAATTGAACTTAAAGTTAAAAAACTTAAAAGTGCTAGGAATGTAATTTTTTTCATTGTTGTTTTATTTATTGTTTATTAATTATTTGTTGTTTTAGTAGCCCATTAATTCTAGAACTTTGTCTGATTTATCTAGGTTGTCATTTTTATAAAGCATGATTAAATCACTAGAGCTATCGAAAATTACTTGGTACTTATTGTTAGCTGCTAATTGCTGAATGGCATCATGAATTTTATCTTGTATTGGCCTTATCAATTCTTGTCTTTTAGCATACAATTCACCTTCAGGTCCAAAATATTTTTGTTGTAAATTTTTTGCACCTGTTTCTTTCTTGATGATTGCCTCCTCTCTTTTAGTTTTCATTTCATCAGTAAGTAAAACTTGTTCTTGTTGATAGGCTCTATACATTTGTTCTACATCAGCATATTTGTTCTCAATTTCTTTCTGCCAATCAGCTGATAATGCATCTAATTTATCTTGCGCCTGTCTGAACTCAGGTATTTTATTTAGTATATAATCTGTATCAACATAAGCAAATTTTTGTGCATTGGAATTTGTTATTGTTAAGAAACTTACTGCTAAAATTAAAAATATTTTTTTCATAATTTATTGTTTTAAAAGTTTACAAATCTAATTAAAATTGCTGACCAATAGAGAAGTGAAATTGCCCTCCATTTGCATCAGGGTTAGTAGGTATTTCATCAAGTCCCCATCCATAGTCAAGTCCCATCATTCCAATCATTGGAAGCATTATTCTTACCCCAAATCCTGCTGATCTTTTCACTCCAAAAGGATTAAAGTTATCAAACTTATCCCATGCATTCCCTGCTTCTAAGAAACCTAATGCATATACTGTTGAGCTTGGGTTTAAGCTAATTGCATACCTCAGTTCAGTTGTATATTTATTGTAAATAGTTGCTCCAGTTTGAGGTGATAAAGTATTATTTCCATAACCTCTTAATGAAATCAACTCTCTACCATCAAATTGATAGCCCATTCCACTCATACCATCTCCTCCAACATAAAATCTTTCAAATGGAGCTACTCCTAAATCATTATTATAAGCTCCTAATAGTCCCATCTCAATTCTAGTGTTTAACACCAATTTATCAGTAAAAGCTGAGAACCAAGATGATTTGAATTTCCATTTGTAATATTCAATCCAAGAATATTTCTCTTGGTCAGAAACTGAAGAATAATCATCAATTCCATCAAACATTGAATATGGAGGTGTAACTTTTAAACTTAATGAAAAGTTTGAACCTCTTCTAGGGAATATTATCTGATCTGTTGAGTTCCTACCAACTTTTATATTGTAGTTTACATTATTTGAAAAACCATTTCTGAATGAGAAAAAAGATTGGGAATTAATCAACTTGTATTGCTGAAAATTAATTCCATTATAAAGAGTGAAATAATCATCAGGATATTTTAATCTTTTTCCTAATCCGATAGTTAAACCAGTAATCTCAATTGCTTCTCTTTGTTCATCTGATTGTCCGTTTGATGAAATTGATTTGTATAAAGAAACACTTAATGATGTTGGTTTTTTCCCGCCAAGCCATGGTTCTGTAAATGAAAGGTTATAGTTTTGGTAGTAAATTCCATTTGATGATGCTGTTAACGAAAGCCTTTGCCCATCTCCAGATGGTAATGGTGCCCATTTATCTTTTTTAAAGATATTTCTTGTAGAGAAATTTGCAAATGTGAGTCCTAATGAACCAACAATTCTCCCTGCCCCCCAACCTCCTTGTAATTGTATTTGGTCAGATGATTTTTCTTCAACCACATAAGTAATGTCAACCTCATTTCTAACTTGATCAGGATCAATTTTTACATCAAATTTCTCAGGGTTAAAATATTGCATTTGAGAAAGTTCTCTTTGAGATCGCATAATATCAGAACGCTTAAACAAATCGCCAGGTCGAGTTCTTAACTCACGCATTATCACATGGTCATTTGTTTTAGTATTTCCTTTAATCATTACTTTGTTTACCCTAGCTTGCTTCCCTTCATAAACTCTAACTTCTAAGTCAATTTTTCTGTCAGAAGCCGCTACTTCAATTGGAGTTGCATTAAAGAATAAATAACCATCATCTAGATAAAGCGAGCTGATATCCGTTCCTTCTTGGCTTCCAAATAATCTAGAATCCAAAACAGTTTGGTCAAAAATATCGCCACTTTCAATCCCTAATTGTCTAATTAATTCTTCAGATGAGTAAACTGTATTTCCAACAAATGAAATGTTACCAAACTTATATGTTTCTCCTTCAGAAATTGTCATTTCAATCGTCATAGTGTTATCACTATTCATGTATGCTGTATCGTGTGTAATTCTGGCATCACGGTAACCAACTTCATTGTATTTAGAGATGATGTTTTTCTTGTCATCCTCATAATTCTTATCAATAAATTTTGAGATTTTGAAAATACGCCAGAAATTTTTTGATTTTGTTTCTTTCATGCTTTTCTTAAGCTTGTAATCGCTTACTGCATAAACGGTATCCTTACGGTTAAGAATGGTTTTTTTAGGATTAAGAATTTTAGTTCTTCCTTTTACAATAATCTCTTTTATCTTAACTTTTTTTCCTTTAGTTATGTTAAAAATTAAGTTCTCAGAATTAGCTGTTGCAGTATCTGTAACGGTTAAATAGCCAACTGTTACATTGTAAAATCCTTTATTGATATAGAATTTCTTTATTTTATTAATGCTGTTATTAATGAGGTTTTGAGTTAAGACTTTCCCTCTCATTAATTTCAAGTCTTCCTTCAAAGTTGTAACATCCGATTTACTAACTTTTTTTCCTTTAAATTTAAATTTTGAAAGCCTGCTGTGTTCTTTTAAATCAATGTTTAGGAAAACAACTTCTCCATCAATTTTCTCAATAGTAATATTTACATCAGCAAATAATCCTTGCTTCCATAGTTTTGTAATTGCTGATGTAATATTATCACCAGGTATTTTAATTTTTTCCCCTACTTCTAGTCCTGAAATAGAGATTAAAGTATTGTTATTAAGATGATCAGCACCATTTACCATAATCCCTCCTATTTCATAAGTTTTTGGAGCTGAATAATCCAATCCATCAGTAATTTGAGCATTGGTTCCAATGCTGATTAAACTGAATATTAAAAGTGCAATTTTTTTCAAAATGTTAATGCTGTATTTGTTCTGTTGTTTTTCCAAATCTTCTTTCTCTGCTTTGATAATCTAATATCGCTTTTTCTAAATCGGCTCTTCTAAAATCTGGCCATAATGTATCAGTAAAATACAATTCGGAATATGCAATTTGCCAAAGTAAGAAATTGCTAATTCTGTATTCTCCACTAGTTCTTATTAATAATTCAGGGTCAGGAACGCTTTTTGTACTAAGATATTGCTGAAATTGTTCTTCAGTAATTTTGTCATTTCCTACTCCCTTCTTTGCAATCTCATTTACGGCATTTAAAATATCCCATCTTCCACTGTAGCTAAGAGCTAAAACAAGTGTCATTCTGGTATTTTCTTTTGTCTTATCTATTGCTTCTGCTAGTTCCTTTTTTGCTTTGGAGGGCAAGCTATCAGTATCACCAATTGCACTTAACTTAATGTTATTGTCCATTAAGGTTTTAGTCTCTTTATTTATTGCGGATACAAGTAAAGTCATCAGGGCATTTACTTCTTTTGATGGTCGGTTCCAGTTTTCAGTTGAAAAAGCATAAAGCGTTAAAAAGTCAATACCAATTTCAGCTGCAGCTTCCACTGTATCCCTAACAGCTTTTACTCCATTATTATGACCAAATATCCTAAGTTTCCCCTTGGATTTTGCCCATCTACCATTACCATCCATGGTAATAGCTATGTGTTTAGGTAAATTATTTTTATTGATTTCTTCCATTAAAATGATTGCTTTTTAGTAATCGCAACCTTTTGTTTTGTTAGCTAACTTAAATGAAAGTGTAATGCCAGCAAAAGAATACCAATCGTTTTTATCAGAATTTCCTCTTTGATCATCTTTCAAATGAGTCCCTAAAGGATCTGACATTTCCATCTCTGATTGAGTCATATCTTGTAGTCCATTGCCTGGAAATGTTGTACTAACATCATCCAGATAATCAGTGAATGTTTTTCTTGTACTGTACTCAAAAATGATATTAAAACTATTGCTTACAGCAATTTTAACTCCACCACCCAATGCTGCTGAAAATTGAATTAAAGAATACTTTTGCCTGTCTGGAAAAGTTGTAGACCCCTGTCCTTCAGTTCCCATTTCTTGCAAGTCAACCCAGTCTCCATTTTTATTTTCTGCTTGGGGATTAAAGTTAAAAATAGAAACTCCTCCATATACAAATGGTGTCCAAGTATATAGTGGGTTCCCTGGGTCATATGGTAAGAAATTAAATTCTACTTGCCCTGAAAGTTCGTAAACTGGAGATCTAAAATGTAACCCTCTACTTGCTGCAATTGTATCATCAGAATCTCTTTCATCAGATCTTAAATTCAAATACATAATCTCTGCTTTGTAAGCAAATCTTTTGTCAATATTTTTTCTGATAACTAAACCAGCAGCTGGTGATGATTGGTTAAAATGAACTGTATTTAAATCACCTAGATAATATGAAGCACCTAATAAAATCCCAATTTCTGTATTTGGTTTAAACTGTTGAGCTTGTATAGCATCCCCAAAAATCAAGAAACTTAATAGCAGTAAAACGGTTATTTTATGTTTAAATCTTTTCATAATCATGATATTATCAATAATTGGCAAATATAAATAATCTAGAGTTTTATAAGTAGATATTAACTTCTTTTATCTAAGCCCCACATTAACTTGTGTCTAATAGTAGCTGTAAATGAATTATTCTGAGGTTGAATTAATTTAATTTTAAAATCTGCCTTCTTAATTATAAGTTCAGTATCACTATCAAAAGCACGAGATCTTGAATCTAATGAAACTAGAGCTAACTGGTCTCTGTCCTCAACTTTTAGTTTTACCACACTATTGTCATCAATTACTATTGGTCTTACATTTAAGTTATGTGGCGCATTAGGTGTAATGATTATGTTGTTTGTTCCTGGCATAATAATTGGCCCTCCACAACTAAGCGAATATCCAGTTGATCCTGTTGGGGTTGAAACAACTAATCCATCTGCCCAATAAGTGTTCAGGAATTCATCATCAACAAATGCATCAATTCTAATCATGGATGAAGTATCTTTCTTAGATACTGCAACTTCATTTAATGCAAAATTCTTTTCTTTAAAGAGTTTTTTATCAGTATTTAATTCTAATAAAGCACGCTCATTTATCTGATAGTTTCCTTTAAGGATATCATTAACAGCATCATCAATTTGACCAGCTGAAATACTTGAAATAAAGCCTAATCTCCCTGTATTTATTCCTAAAATAGGTATGTTAGATTCCCTCACATAAGTTACTGCTTTAAGCAATGTACCATCACCACCAATACTGAATAAAAAATCAACATTATTACCTAATGTTTCATGAGAATTGAAAGTAGTAACAGCATTTTTAAAACGAATATTATTTTGTAAAAAAGTGTTAAATTTTTCTTCAACAATAATTTTAATATGCTCGCTTTCCAGCTTTTTAATTAAATGCTGAATGTACTTTGAAAAATGCTCAGGATACGGACTTCCAAAAATTGCGATTGTCATAATTTATTTTTTTGACCCAAATGGATTAGAAAAGTGTAAAAATACGCCTTTTTCTCCTAAATGATTAACAGAATATTCAATTCTTAATAATTTATCATAATAGGTTACATAATCTAGGGATATACCTTTTCCCCACAGTAATTTACTTTGCATAGGGTTACTAGCTTTATTTTGATTATCCCTAATGTAGCCCATATCAGAGAAAACACCAAGGTAAATAGAATAATGAGATTTGTTGAATTGTTTCATTTTTACATAAGGAATTGCAAATTCTGTTTTTTCAACTATTGCAAATTTTAATGCTGTTTTACTGAGCCAAAATTGTTGTCCGTCAACTACATAATATTCATAACCCCTTACATAATCATTATAGCCAAACCCTTCTTCATGTGAGTAAGGTTGATAGCCATTAGAAGCTAATTTAACAGCAAAACTACTTCCTAAAAACAAACGATTAACGGGCTCAATATATTTTTCAGCTCTTGCTTTTAACTCAAAATGATTAATTGGACTTGTGCCTTTAAAATATTTTGTTGCTTCAGCACTAAACTGATGCCCATGCAAAGGATAAACTATATAATCTCTGTGTTCATCAGTAAAGGAATAAGTGCTTTTATAATAGTTGCCAGAATTTGAGTTATTACCTAAGTAATTGGGGTTTTTAAAAGTGACACTATCATTAACGGAAGAAGAAAAATAATGAAGTTTTAAAGCATGTTTATAATGAATATTTTTTCTGTATAAAAGTTCAACATTTGCTTCATAATCATTAGCTGTATACTTGTTTTCATCTTCAAAATATAACAGCTGATTATCTATTGTTTGATAATGAGTTTTCTTTCTTCTAAAGAGTTGTAGGTTTGTATTTAGCCCGATTGTTTTTTGCTTATTAAAATAAGGAATTTGATAAGAAAGTAAATAATGTTCTTTAAATCCCCTTCTTATTTTGAATTGCAAAAGTTCGTTTCTCCCTCTAAAATTTTCCCAATTTAAGAAAATTCCATAATTTAATCTTGAAAAATCAGAATAATCATTTGCTTTAAATTCATCCCACCAAGTGTTAAAATTTCTTTCTGATATTTCAAAAACAGGGTAGGGCCAGAAATACCATTTTTCAGTTACTTCAATATAGATATTTCCCTCATTTTGAGTTATCTCTACAAAATTGAATAATTTTAAATTATTTAAATTTTCAGTACTTTCTTTTATTTTTTCCTTGAGAATATCTTGATTATAATTCTTGTTCTTTTGAAAAGTAACTTCTCTTAGAATAATTTCTTTTTTAGTTTTATTGTTTCCTAAAATCTCAATATTTAAAATGGTAGTTTCACTTTGAGAAAAAACGAAAGTTGAGCTAAAAAAAAGAAAAAAGATTAATGAAAATTTCTTCATTTTAAGGATTTAAAAATCGCATTAATGATTCGTATCTGTCAGTAAAATCATCATTAGTTTCCTCAGTATTGAATGATGCAGATACATTGTAATCAAAACGCTCTAAATCTTTTACTATCGAGTTAATATCCATAGTATTTAGCTTTAATGTAAGTTCAATTTGCAGTGCATCAGGAATTGAAGTAATATATGAACTTAATATTTTAGTATTATTATCTTCTACAATCCTAGCAATCTCACTCATTTGATAATCATTTTGATTCATCCTTAAAACAATAACCCCACCATTACTTTGTATAGATGTACTTTTTGCAATAGTATATAGTAACTTTCTATTCGTAATTGAACCCAAATAATGTTTTTCTTCATCTAAAACAGGAATTACTGTAAGGCTAAATTTTTCTAGTTCTTCAATAATATCAAAAAGGTGTTGAGTGCCAATAACACTTGGAGCTGTAATTTCCTCAAGATGTTCTTCAATAAATTCTTCTTCATTGTCCCAGTTTAGGATTTCTTTCTCTGATAATATGCCTAAATAAAAGCCGTTTCTTACCACTGGAAGATGATTTACTCTTAGCTCTTCCATCAGTGAAATTGCTCGCAACCCATCATCATCAGGATGTAAACTTATTAATGATTGAGAAATTAAATCACTTGCTTGCATATTGCAAAGATACTATTTTTTACTTTTGCTTTATAATATGACAAAGCTCAGTGTAAATATAAATAAGATTGCAACTATCAGAAATGCTAGAGGAGGAAATACGCCATCTGTGGTTGAAGCAGCAATAAATTGTCAAAAATTTGGGGCTGATGGAATTACAATTCACCCAAGGCCTGATGAAAGGCATATTACAAAAAAAGATGTGTATGATATTAAACCAATTATTAGCACTGAATATAATATTGAGGGGTACCCAAGTCCTGACTTTATAAAAATGGTAGTTGATGTTTTACCTGAACAGGTTACTTTGGTTCCTGACGGACCCAATGTTTTGACTTCTTGTGCGGGTTGGGATACAATAAAGTTCCAGGATTATTTGAAAGAGATTATTGCTGAGTTTAAGGAGCATGGAATTAGAACTTCCATTTTTGTTGACCCAAAATTAGAAATGATTGAAGGAGCAAAATTATGTGGGACAGATAGGATTGAATTGTATACTGAAGACTATGCAACTAAATATGTTGATGATAAAGAAAAAGCTATTGCTCCTTATATTTTAGCTGCCAATAAAGCTAGTGAACTTTGTTTAGAGATAAATGCAGGACACGATTTGAGTTTAGAAAATTTAGAGTTTTTCGCAAAAGAAATTCCTGATTTAGCTGAGGTTTCCATTGGGCACGCTCTTATTAGTGATGCTCTTTATTTAGGATTAGAAAATACTATACAAATGTACAAACGACTATTGTAAATGAAATTACATTCAAAAATATATGGAGATAAAGGGCAGGATTTAATTGTAATTCATGGGCTATTTGGCATGAGTGACAATTGGAATACTCTTGGTAAAAAGTTTGCTAAGTATTGCAAGGTGCATTTAATTGATTTGAGAAATCATGGAAGATCGCCACACTCCACTGAGTTTTCTTATGAGGTAATGTGTGATGATTTACTAGAGTACATGGAAGATAATTCAATTAAAAATCCTGTTATTTTAGGGCATTCCTTAGGTGGAAAAGTAGCCATGAAATTTGCTTTTACTCACCCTGATAAATTAGAGAAATTGATAGTGGCCGATATTTCTCCTAGGAAATACAATACTGACTTCCATGAAAACCTGTTGGCGACTTTATACAAATTGCCATTGGATGATTTTAACAAAAGGGAAGAAGTAGATGCTGCACTTTTTGTTTTTCTGGAAGATAGGGGTATTCGTTTGTTCTTGATGAAAAACCTGTACAGAAATGAAAACAAGGAATTTGCATGGAGATTTAATATAGATGTCCTTTTGGAGAAAGTAAGTAATATACAAGAGGCAGATTTTGTAAAAGGAATTAGTGATGTACCGACTCATTTTATAAGAGGAGGAAACTCAAATTACATAACAAATGAAGACGAACTAATTA
>UPTG01000402.1_pt1 | contig 35680 bp, 26 predicted proteins | sample 2160121 | NCBI WGS metagenome assembly UPTG01 (sample SAMN06266255, study PRJEB28933) | marine metagenome | isolation source: Columbia River Estuary | place: USA:Columbia River Estuary, USA | collected 2014-07-27
ACGTTTGTTCGTTTTGCGAAACGAAAAGGCTGGATGTCTGCAGATCCTACAGAATCTGTTTCATTGCCCAAGCTTTCTAAGAGACTGCCGAACGTTGTTCCAGAACATGCGATGAGTGAATTGTTCGAGGAGAACGTCTTTCCGAATGATTGGAACCAATTTTGTGAACGAGCATTGGTTCGGTGAGTGTTTGTTCGATCGTTTGGCGAGGATTAAGGGAAGCATAAGGATCCTGAAATATGATCTGCATCCGTTTTCGAAACCCGAGCATTTCGGACCGGTTCAGAGTGGTGAGCTCATTTTCATCGTAGAGGACTGAGCCAGATTTAGATTCTTGCAGGCGCAGTATAGCCCGCCCGAGGGTTGTTTTTCCGCATCCGGATTCTCCGACCAGTCCAAGGGTTTGACCTTTTGGAATTGTTAGGTCGACTCCGTCCACTGCTTTAATCGTCTTGCGGGGTTTTCCTAGGAATCCACCTCCGGAGTGAAAGTGTACTTTTAGTGCTTTAACTTGCAGTAGGGTGCTCGGGTTATCCTTGTCCGAAATTTCACATTTTAGTTGTTTTTGAAGCCCTGCCAGTCGTTTTTTTGCATCCGTCCGTTCACTGAGAATAAAAGAACCGTCCGCTCCGACTTCAGACTGAAGGAAATCGTCCACAGTGGGAAGGGTTTGATATTGAGTTTCAAGAGTGGGTCTACAGGCAAGAAGCCCTTTCACGTAGGGATGGGATGGCCTTTCAAAGATATCACGGGTATTCCCTTGTTCGACAATCTTACCGCGGTACATTACCACTACCCGGTCGGCAATGTCAGCGACTACACCAAGGTCATGGGTTACGAAGAGCACTGAGATTCCGAGGTCATCTTTCAGATCGTGAAGGATCTTCAGGATGCGGGCTTGTACGGTTACATCGAGTGCGGTGGTCGGTTCATCCGCTAATAAAAGATCGGGCTTGGTAATCAATGCCATGGCAATCATGACTCGTTGTCGCATACCGCCGGAAAATTCGTGAGGGTAGGAGTGGGCTCTTAACTCGGCATCTCGTATCCCGACTTTTTTCATCATCTCAATGGCACGGCCCTCTGCAGTCTGTCGTGAGACATGCTCATGAATAAGAATGGGTTCGGTTACTTGATCAATAATTTTCAGGTAGGGGTTGAGACAGCTCATGGGATCTTGAAAGATCATTGATATCCGTTTCCCTCTGATTTTTCTGAGGCGTGAATGGGAGAGAGTAAGGAGTTCTCCATCATCAAAGGTCACAGTTCCACCTTCCACCCTTGCGGGGGGTTGGGGCAGAAGTCCAAGCAAGGTATGGCAAGTGACCGACTTTCCTGAACCCGATTCTCCCACCACGCCCACGATTTCTCCTTTATTAATCGAGAAGCTGACATCGTCCACTGCCCGGTTCGTGCCCGCACGGGTGTGGAAATAAGTTTTCAGATTTTTTATTTTCAGCAAACTCATTAGTCTTTGGCGGCTTTTACATCAAGTGCATCCCGAAGTCCATCTCCTAGGAAATTAAGGGAAAAGAGAGTAAGGGAAAAGAATAGACCCGGTAAAAGAAGAAGTTGAACTTCAGTTTCCAAAAAATTGGAACCCTCTTTGATTAGAACACCCCACGAACTATTTGGTGATTCTACACCCAATCCGAGAAAAGAGAGAATTGCTTCATACATGATGAAGCCTGGAACGGTAAGGGTGGAGTAGACAACTGTGGGGCCAAGAACATTTGGAATAATATGTCGAAAAAGAATACGAGCTTTTCCGTATCCCAGTGCCACTGCTGCTTCCACGAATTCGCGTTCCTTAATGCTCATTACCTGAGCCCGCACGATTCGGGACAGGGTAAGCCAGCCTAGCAGGCCGAGAGCGAAGAAGAGGGGAATTACATTGGTTAACCGTCCCGTGAATTCTTTATCCCATTTGAAATTTTCCACGATCCATCGGGTGGCATCCCCAGACCAGTCACTTAATGTTGCCTGTAGTACGATAACGAGAACCAGGAAGGGAATGGCAAGCAATGTATCCACTACGCGCATCATGATTGCATCCGTTCTTCCCCCTGCGAAACCTGAAACAGCTCCATAAACGATCCCGATGGCAACGGAAACGGCTGTGGCGATTAAGCCAACGAGAATGGAAACCTGTCCGCCGTAGAGAATGCGGGCAAATAGATCGCGCCCGAGAGCATCGGTTCCAAACCAATGATCCATCGAAGGCGGAGCAAACTTATTGGTGAGGTTGACTTGGTTAGGATCTGTACAAAACCATGCGAAAATAAAACAGAGTGAGAACATAAGGATGATTATCCAGAGTCCCCCCATCGCGAATCTATTTTTCGCCATGCGGGCCCGGGCATCCTTCCAAAGAGAGGAACCTTGAGGAGTCGTTTGATTTTGATTAGTCATGTTTCTAATCAGTCCCTCCGCTATGTCTCATACGAGGATCCAATAATCCGGTAAGCAGATCGGCGAGAAGATTCATTACCACAATGAGCAAACCGAAGAATAGTGACAGGCCTAAGAGAAGAAACTCATCTCTTGTGGTGGCTGCATTTACAAAGTGCTGTCCCATTCCCGGAACTTGAAAAATGGTCTCTACGATAAACGAACCGCTGATCAAGGCAGCGAAAGCCGGTCCAAGGTAAGCAACTGCCGGGAGAAGGCCACCTCTCAGTGTGTGCTTAAGGATTACTTGGGTTGGAGAAACCCCTTTTGCATGTGCCGTTCGAACGAAGTCTTGGGACAGGACTTCAAGAATGCCTCCCCGGGTCAGGCGGGCAAGATAAGCGGCGGAAACTAGTCCCAAGGTAAAGGCGGGAAGAAGGATGTCCTCCCAGTTTCCCCAACCGGCCACCTTGAGTCCCGGAATATGAGCCGCCACATAGATTTGCAAGAGCGGGCCGATTGTAAATGAGGGGATGCAAATACCAATCATTGCCACCGCCATGCACGACCAGTCTATCCAGCTGTTTTTCCGAACTGCTGAAAGTATGCCGATCGGCACACCTATTCCGATTGCGAAGCCAAGAGCACATAGGCCAAGCATTAATGAATTGGGAAAAGACTGAGCAATAATATCAATTACTGGCCTTCCCTTGCTGGTTGAAATTCCGAATGAACCCTCCGTTATGATATTTTTTGGATAAGCTATGTATTGTTCCCAGATCGGTTTATCCAATCCATAAAGTTTGCGTATGTTTGCTTTCGTCTCCGCGGATATATTTTTTTCGGATGTAAAAGGCTCCCCCGGCATGGCCTTGGCCAGAAAAAAGGTAATGGTATAAAGAGCGAAAAGAACAAGAAATCCTTGCAGTACCCGACCGATGAGAAAGCGGAGCATTAGTTCAGTCCTTTCTTATTGTTGGCACCCGGTTGCAAGCGTAGAAATTTGTACGGATGATTATCGAGAAGAAGGGGATTCCATCCTTTTACATCAGGGTGAAGAAGATAATTGCGTGTATACCAATAGACCGGGAGTATAGGCCGCTCCCCAAGAAAAAGTGCTTCGGCTTGAGCAAGCAGTTCGTACCGCTTGCCCGCCTCTCCCGTCTGGGCAGCCATGCCCAGGATGTCCTCAAATTCCTCGTTGTGCCAACCCGTGCGGTTATTTCCTACCCCTTTCATCCACATATCAAGAAAAGTGAGGGGGTCCATGTAATCGCCAATCCAGCCACCAGCGGCAAGGTCGTAGTCCTTTTCAAACATCGCGGTAATATAGGAAGTCCATTCCATTTGCTTGATCTTGATCGTGGCTCCGAGGTGTTCCTTCCACATAGCCTGTAATGCCTCTGCAGTAACCTTTGAAGATTCCTTATCCGTGGTAAGAAATTCAATATCAGGTAACCCCTTGCCGCCAGGGTATCCTGCATCGGCCAATAACTTACGGGCTAATTCCGGGTCAAATGTTACGGTGTCAGAGGCAGGGTAATTCCCGAAGGGAGGAACCAGTCCACTGGCAGGCTTCTGTCCTCCTTTAAGGACATTATCGATGAGTGATTTCTGGTTGAGCGAGTAGGAGAAGGCAAGTCGTACCCGGGGGTCCGTAAAAGGTTTATTGGAAACATTGGTTCTAATAAAATAAGTGCCCAGATAAAGTTCACTACGGACATGTTCTGGATATTTTTTTCGGGAGTATTCAATTAGTTCGGATGCAATGCTGTAGGTCACGTGCATCTGACCGTCAAAATACATTCGGTCTTCCGTGTAGAGATTGCCGATGGGGAGGAACCGGATACCGTTGAGCCCGACGTTACTTTTATCCCAATAATGTTGGTTACGGCTCACTTCAATATGGTCATTGAATCTCCACGATTTTAGGACGAAGGCTCCGTTTCCAACCAGGTTTTCGGGTTTAGTCCAAGAAGTGAACCGTTCTCCAATAGTGCCGTGTTTCAGAACAATATGCTTAGGAACGGGGTACCAAGTATAGTGTTTAGTAATCTCGGGTAAAAATGGAATGGGTGAATTGAGCTTTATTCTCAAGGTGTGCATGTCCGGGGCGGTGGCACCCAATTCAATTAATTTCCATAAATCTTTTAATTCATCTTTTTTTAATTTTCCCCGATTCCTTTTTTCAAAATTCAGGTTTTTCATGATGAGGGATCGCCGAATTTCAGGAGAAAGTTTCTTTGGCCATAAAAAAAGCGAAGGATTTTCCAGTAGATTTTCTAAATTAGTGAGAGTCAATTTATCGAGACCGATGAAGTTGAAAGAATTTTCCTCCGCTTTTTCATTTGGGCCGAAGTCCACATTTTTGAAGGTTGACCACCAATCTTCAGTAAAGTTGGCGTCTTTACGGAAAAGCAGGTAGGAACGCTGGGACTTATGATAGAACTCGGCATCTTTAATGTAATAAAGCATGAAAGAATAGTCCGAGGCGAGGGCAGGGGTGAGCAGGCGGCGAAAGGAAAAAAGAAAATCCTCCGCGGTAAGAGGTTCTCCATCCGACCACTGGGCATCCTTGCGAAGCTCGAAGATCCATTCATCCGGTCGCGTAGGGTCAACGGGATACCATTTTTCCGCGACTCCGGGCATGGCAATTCCATCTTTGGAAGGATGGGCTTCGACCAGTCCTTCAAAAAGTGAACGGATAATATTGCTTTCGAGAACCCCGCTCACGATATGGGGATCCAATCCCTTTGGTTCGCCACTATTTCCCATGATTAGTATTCCCTTTCGGGAGGCATCGTCCACACTGCTAGTTTCTCCGCATGATACCAGCAGAAGGCAAAAGAGAACTCGAATAAAAAAACTCCCGGTATCTCCTAAATAAGCTAGACTGTTTGTTGGGTTATTGATCCTTTAAAAAAGGGACGACCACTTGACTATTGGCAAGCAAAAGAATCAGCAAAATGGGAAAGTGCAAAGATTTGACTTTGCCCAATCACCTTGAAAGTACTAGGAAGAAAGCCGTTACATGCGAGATTATTTTATCAGAAGGCTATTATTGATTCCTCCGACTCTTCTCGGAATCAGCATTATGGTCTTTGCGATTACCAGACTGGCACCTGGCGGTCCGCTTGAACAGGCAATGATGCAAATGCAGCAAGTTTCTGAAGAAGGGGGTGGCGGACGGAGTTCTGGTTCAAATCAAGCACTTTCCCTAGAACAATTGGAGCAAATGAAACGATTATACGGTTTTGATAAACCCCATTGGCAGGCTTATTTGATCTGGCTTGGTATTTTTCCAAGAGAAACTGAATTTCGCCAGATTCGCTTTCTGGGAGACGAATTGGAATTATCTGAACGGGTAAGTTTGCCCAGTTTCCCACTTGCTCAATTGGATTGGGATAGGGATGGATATTTACAACGTGACGAGGTACCTCCTCCTATTTTAAAATATATTAATTTTAATAGCTTGGATCAAAACCAGGACAATGAATTAGATAATGAAGAAATCAATCAACCAAATTCGATTATCCAGGGGGCTCGGGAAAAGGTAATCCTGAAAAGAGATCGGTTGGGTGGAGTCACGATTGTGAATCTTTCCGAATTATTGGGAAATTGGAACGTTCGAATGAAAGAAAAAAGCCCGGATCAATCAAATGCGGTTCCGGTGGCGGAGCTGTTCATGACTCAACATGAAGGCGTTCTGCAAGGAAATTTTGGTCAATCAACCCGTTTTGGAGAACCGGTTCTTCAGGTAATCGCGGAGCGATTACCAGTATCAACCTATTTTGGACTTCTGACTTTTCTTATTACCTATGCAGTCTGTATTCCCTTGGGGATTTTTAAAGCGGTTCGGCATAACACGCTCTATGACGACTTATCTTCGATTCTGATCTTTGTGGGCTATGCCGTTCCAGGTTATGCGCTGGGTTCTCTTTTACTGCTATTTTTTTCTGTAAAGTTGGATTGGTTGCCTATGGGGGGCTTAGTGAGTGAAAACTATGAACAATTGTCGATGTTCGACCAATTAAAAGACTTAGCGGAACATAGTTTTCAGCCATTATGCTGCTATTTGATTGGTGGCTTTGCATTCGTTACGATGATGATGAAAAATCATCTTATGGACAATTTATCCGCAGATTATGTTCGAACTGCGATGGCGAAGGGTGTCTCATTTGGTAATGCCGTTCGCAAACATGCCCTGCGAAATTCATTGGTCCCCTTAGCAACCAATGTGGGGCACCAAGTGACATTATTCGTAACGGGCTCCTTCTTAATTGAAACTATTTTCGATATTGATGGCTTTGGGCTGTTGGGTTTTAACTCGGTAATCGATCGGGATTATCCTGTAGTGATGGGAGTACTTACTCTTTCTGCGACTCTTATGCTTTTGGGGAATATCCTTTCGGATGCCTTAGTGGCTATGGTGGACCCCCGTGTCCGTTTCGAATGAAAACCATGATTAAATTGAATCCATTGACCACCAAGAAGCTTCGTCGCTTTCGTTCGATTAAGCGTGGGTATTGGTCTTTTATTTTCTTGGTATTGCTTTATAGCGTCAGTCTCTTGGGAGAATTATTTGTGAATAAACGGGCCTTGATTGTTTCTTACCAGGGAGAATTTTTCTTTCCCACCTACGGCGAACAGATCAGTGGGAAAGAATTTGGTTTTGATTATGAATATGAAACGAATTACCGGGACCTCCAAAAAAAATTTAAAAAAGAAAATTCCAACGATTGGTTACTCATGCCAATCGTTCCCTTTGGCCCCTATGAGATGGATTATGCCAATGAATCTTCCACTGGATTTTCGCCACCGAGTTTTTCTTCCGGGCATTTTTGCGGAACTGACAAAACAGAACGGGATGTTTTTGCAAGGTTGCTTTATGGCTTTCGTATCGCGATGACTTTTTCTCTTGGGTATTTACTGTTAACTTATCTCATCGCAATTTGTGCGGGTAGTATAATGGGATACTTTGGCGGAAGGACAGATATGCTTGGATTACGACTGGTTGAAATTTGGGCAAATGTTCCTTTTTTATACATGGTAATTATCCTGGTTTCTGTAATGCCGAGTTGGTGGGGCACTGGTTGGCAAGTTTCCTCTCTATTACTCATTATGGTTCTTTTTTCATGGACTGGAATGACTTACTACATTCGGGCGGCGGTGTATAAAGAAAAGGCCAGGGATTACGTCTCTGCGGCCAAGGTGATTGGTGCGAGTTCAGCCAGAATTATTTTTCGCCATCTTTTACCCAATGTAATTTCCACCCTGGTCACCTTTGCCCCCTTTACAATCGCGGCCGCGGTTTCCTCTATTACCGCCTTGGATTTTCTTGGCTATGGTTTGCCCCCTCCAACTCCCAGTTGGGGTGAACTTCTGAAGCAGGGTGTGAATAATCTCCGCATTGCTCCATGGATCGTAATTTCCTCAGTTTCAATATTGGTGCTTACATTAACCCTGGTCACTTTTGTGGGGGAGGCAGTGCGGGAAGCATTCGATCCCAAGAAATTCTCAACTTATGAATAATATGAAAATTAATAAGATTTACTATACCGCTTTTCTTTTCGTGAGCCTGTTGTTTTTTAATGGCTGCGAAGACCATCAACTTAAACCACCCCGCAAGTCTGGAGGCGAGACTTCCAGGCAAACAGGAGAAAGTGTTCTGCCAGTGGATCGTGAATTTGCTCGCGAACTGGCCCGGGAGCTAGGGAGGGAATTTGCCCGAGAATTGAGCAGGCAATTAAATGAAGGAAACTCATCGATTCAACTGGATTCTGTTTTTTCAGCAAGCTCTGTTCAGATTGGTCGAGATCCGGGTTCATTAGTGGACATGGATGGCCGCCCCCATCCATTACTAGCTCATTGTTCAGAAGATGTTCTTGAATTTTATCAAAATCATACGGATTGTTTTGCTATTAAATCCCTCGAGGAAATTCCGTCAGGTTTAAATTGGAAAGACGGTTTGGGAGAAGAAGAATTCTCCTCGCCGGATGCAAAAAGGGGAGGCACTTGGAATGTTTTCATGAGAGATTTTCCGAGAACCTTACGGACTATCGGACCCGATGCAAACGGGGCCTTTCGCAGTTATTTGTCAGATTACAATGCCCTGAGTTTAGTAATGTCTCACCCCAATTCGGACGGATATTATCCGGGGTTAGCCAGTTCATGGGCGGTAGCGGACGATCGAAAGACGGTTTATTTTCGGTTGGATCCTGATGCACTGTACAGTGATGGGCAAACAGTTCGTGCCAGTGATTTTTTCTTTTTGTTTTATTACATGAGAAGTAAACATATCCAGGCACCATGGTATAATGATTTTTTTGGGAAGGATAAATTTCTCAAGGTTACTCTCTTTGATACCCATACTTTCTCAATCACTTATTACAAAGCAAAACCTGATGTGGTTGAGCGGGTATCCCTTCGCCCCGTTCCAGAACATTTTTATGGAGAGTTAGATGGTGAGTATTTGAATAAATATCAGTGGCTTCCCGAGCCTACTACAGGGCCATATGTGGCAACGCCCGAGAATATAGATAAGGGGCATTCAGTCACTCTCGTCCGGCAAAATGATTGGTGGGCAGATCAGAAAAAATTCTATCGATACCGTTTTAATCCTGACAAGATCAAGGTCAGCGTAGTGCGTGATTATAACAAAGCATTTGAAATTTTTCTAAAAGGTGAGATCGACATGTTTGGTTTAGCAAAAACGGAGTTTTGGTATGAAAAGTTAACCGACAAGAATCAATTAGTGAAGAACGGATATTTATCGAAAGTCACTTTTTTTAATCAAACACCCCCTCCCTCTTATGCGTTGAGAATTAATTCGCAAAAAGCGCCTTTAGATAACCAAGACATTCGAATTGGGTTTCACCATGCAATGAACTTTAAGCTTGTTTTGGAAAAGATCTTCCGGGGAGATTATGTCAGGATGAACACCGTGGCAGATGGATATGGAGCTCGCTCGCACCCCACCTTACAGGCCCGTACTTTTTCGGTGGAGAAAGCAGTCGAACACTTTGCAAAGGCCGGATATTCAAAGCGTGGCCCAGACGGAATCCTGGTTAATAAAAAAGGAGAAAGACTTTCGGTTGAAATAGTAACAGGCTATAAGCATTTCGAGGATGTATTGGTTGTGCTTAAAGAAGAGGCCAAGAAGGCAGGCTTGGAAATAAAGCTCAAAATTCTTGAGAGTACGGCTGCATGGAAGACCGCAGGGGAAAAGAATCACCAAGTTATTTTCTCCGCCTTTAATTCTTTTGTGGAACTGTTCCCCCGATACTGGGAACCCTTCCATTCCGATAATGCGTACCAGCAGGATGGGGATACGAAATATCGCAAGGATGGTCGACTAAAGGATAACTTAGTAATCAAGACTAGCACCAATAACTTTACGCAAACTGCAGTGCGTGAAATTGATCATTTAATTAATCAATATCGTGAAGAGGAAAGCCTGGAAAGAATTACAGAGTTATCCCATCAACTCAGTGAAATGATCCATGAACATGGGGTTTGGGTTCCAGCCTGGAAAAAACCATGGCTTAGAATTGGTCACTGGAATTGGATTAAGTTTCCTGAGGACTGGGGACCAAAAGAAACCCGCGACTATGAAGAATTTCAGGTTTTTTGGATCGATCAGTCTGAAAAGAAAGCGATTCTCAAGGCCAAATTGGCAGGCGATATCCTATCGGATCAACCGACCGTTCGGATCTATGATAAGTACCAGTCCAATTGATATCCAAATGCGAAAAGGCAGACTGAATGGAAACTGATATATTGCTTGATATAAAAGGGCTGTCGGTTTCTTTTGAGACTGATGAGGGAACCGTGCAGGCACTTGATTCTGTTGATTTTCAGGTCGGGCTCGGACAAACTCTTGGCTTGGTTGGAGAATCAGGCTGTGGAAAGAGTGTAACTGCTCTGTCCATTATGCGCTTATTGCCCAAGCCTGTGGGTAAAATAACATCCGGCAGAATCCATTTTCAGGGGAAAGATTTATTGGAATTATCTCCGGATGGAATGAGGCAGGTTCGAGGAAACGAGATTGGCATGATTTTCCAGGAACCGATGAATGCATTAAATCCGGTTCGCACAATAGGCGATCAATTGAGTGAGGTCTTTTTATTACATCAAGAAATTGGAGTAAAAGAAGCTTGGCTCAAATCAGTAGAAATGCTCCATGATGTGGGAATCCCAGCACCCGATACCCGTGCCTTCGAATACCCCCACCAACTTTCGGGCGGAATGAGACAACGAGTTGTGATTGCCATGGCGTTGGCCTGCAGACCAAAGCTCGTCATCGCAGATGAACCCACCACTGCATTAGATGTTACGGTACAGGCTCAAATTCTTGAACTTCTGCAAACTTTGCAAAAACAACTGGGGTCTTCCGTTTTATTAATTACGCACGATCTTGGAGTTATTGCCGAAACTTGCGATGAGGTCTGCGTGATGTACGCAGGTCGGATAGTCGAACGAGCATCCACAGTCGAACTCTTTGCCAATCCAAGACATGCCTACACCCGTGGCTTACTTTCCTCGATCCCGCGATTGGACACAATGCCCAAGACTGAACTTTCCACAATCGATGGCATGGTTCCCGGTCTTTCTGACTTAAACCAAGGTTGTCGTTTTGCTCCACGGAGCGGAAAAATACATCCACAGGCCCTGCTTGATCAAAGGTCGCCCTTGCAGGAGGTCACGGAAGGGCATTGGGTGGAATCTTGCCCCCTATGTTCGAATTTATGAATGCACCCGAGGAATTACTGAAAATTACAGACCTTCGTGTTCACTTCCCCGTCCGGGGAGGGATTTTTCGGAGAGCAGTCGGCTCATGTAAGGCAGTAGACCAGGTAAGTTTGGTATTACAAAAAGGGCAGACACTCGGACTGGTGGGTGAATCCGGTTGCGGGAAATCGACCTTGGCCAAGGCCGTGGTAAAATTGGTTGAACCCACCTCTGGGTCGATCAAATTTAAAAACCAGGAAATAGCGGGGAAAAAGGCTCAAAATAATTTTCGTAAAAATGTGCAAATGGTTTTTCAGGATCCAGCAGAATCTCTCAATTCCCGCATGACCGTGGGTGCAATATTGGAGGAACCTTTGGATATTCATAATATAGTCGAAAAAAATGTTCGTTCTGAAAGGGTGGGGGAGTTACTTGAACAGGTTGGCTTATCTGCAAGCGCAGCAAATCGATATCCGTTTGAATTTTCGGGCGGACAGAGGCAGAGAATTGGAATCGCCCGTGCTTTGGCTCTGCAGCCCGAACTTTTAGTCCTCGACGAACCTGTTTCTGCATTAGATGTATCCGTGCAGAGCCAAGTTCTTAATTTGCTCATGGATCTCCAATCTAAGCTTGGCTTGACCTACCTTTTGATTGCTCATGATTTAGCGGTTGTAAAGCATGTATCCGATATAATTGCGGTCATGTATTTGGGAAAGATCGTTGAGATTGGTCCTGCGGAAGAGATTTACTTAAACCCGGTACACGCCTATACGAAGGCACTTATTTCGGCTATTCCGATCCCGGACCCCACTAAAAAGAGGGAGAGAGTGATTATTCCGGGAGATGTTCCTTCCCCCATTAACCCTCCAGCAGGCTGCGCTTTTGGGCACCGTGTGGGTTCATCTCTTTATCCCGAAAGTGTTGGAAAAAAATTAGATATGGAAGAAGTTTCTACAGGTCATTTTGTACTTCAATGCCCTTGCTGCACATGAATTTTTTTAGGTAGATCATCCTCATTTTTTCAATAGTAGAAAAAAGCTTGCGACAAAATGAACGAGTCTCTTTTATGATCATCTTTCTCTTACAACTTTTACATGCCCTTTAAAAGAATAACAGTTCGAAAGTTTTTAATTTCGCCTTTCCTAATCTGTATTTTAGTCTGGATTTCTTCGTATTCCCTTTCGCTGGGGCAGAGTCCCGCGGATATGCCACTGCGCCAAGTAATTACCGAGGCACAGGCGCTTATTGGTCAGGGTGATTTTGCGGGTGCTTCTCCTCTGTTGGATGAATTGGAGGGTCGCTTTGAAAACGAAAAAGATCCGGAGGTGGAAAAAATCCTTCAACAATTTGGTTTTGTTCGTGGAGTAGGCTATTTACAGAGCTTCGCAAAAACGGGAAATAAGGACTTCCTTGAGAAGGCATCGGGGGCATTTGGATTTTTTGCGGATAAGTTTCCCAATGATTCAAAAGCTGTGATGGCTTTGCAAAAGAGAACGGATTGTCTTCGTGCACTTCATGACTGGAAGGAAGCCGCAATTGTCATCGAATTACTATTGGATACATCAAAACCTTACCGTAAGCAGATTGTGAAACGAAGCGAACTGATGAATCTTTATTTTGGTAAAGCTCAGTGCTATCACATCGAGCAAAACTGGGTTAAAGGGGAACCATCCTTTAAGGAATTATTGAAGTATGCCGATCTCGCCAAGGATGAAGACCGCTCTGCATATGCAGTTTCTTGTCTTACTGAAATGTTCGTGCAGACCAAACGGATCGATGAAGTCTTTCCTTTATTACCCCGTTTATCTGGAGATACCCCAGCCCGTTACGACCTTCGCCTGAACGTCAATTTAATGCAGGGTGCGGCTCAACTTAAAGATAATGAAAGACATGTGGAGGCTTCACTTTTTTATGCTCTGACCATGACAACGGAGGAAATTGTTGCATTTTATACCGAAAGGCAGAAGCAATTACAGACAGAACTTTCCCAATATGAACAATTGATCGCGTTACAGGGAAATACAATGCCCAAGCGTCGATTGGAAATTTTGAAAGAGCGTTCAAATGCAATCGCCATGAAACTGACCAGTGCCAAAGGTCAACTTAAGTTGGCTCAGGATACACCTCCGTTTACAACCGTTTTACGCTGGAGAAAAGCGGATAATTTTCAAGTTACTAAAAGGGACTGGGAGTCATTTTGGGGATTTTATTGGCTCTACAAAGACTTTCCAAAACATGATAGTGTGGAGAATTTTATTTATGCGGCCTTCGCTTCAGCCAATACTGTAAAACATCGAGAAAAATCGATCGAGCTGGGAGAAGAATACTTACAAAACAAAGACTGGAAGAAATTCCGGGCGGATGTTACTTTTATTATGGCAAATGCGTACAGGCAGGAAGCGGAAAGCCTTCAAGCAATTGCGGTCAGCTTACAATCCGCAATGGGAACTGCAGAAAAAGACAGGGCAGAAAAATCAAAAGTTAAATCCGCGGAATACTACAATCGCTTTTTTGGACTGTGTGATGACTTCATCGAAGTAATGCCTGAGCATAAATATGCGAAGGATTTTGTTGGCATGATGGGATCGGTTTTCTTCAAACGCAGAAAATTCGAAGAATTATTGGAAAAATTTGCCGGATTTGAGAATGGTGCGATGAATCGCTCCCAAGGCTATGTAAATCGTAGTGAGTTTAATAAAAGCCCCGCTATGCCGACCGCTCATTACATGAGTGGATTGGCATTACTCGCCTCCGGTAAGTTTGAAGAGGCTAAGCCATTGCTCGGTGCGGTGGTGGGGGTAAATGTCGAAGGGCTTGCGATTGGAGGTTCAATTTACAGTGAAGACGAGGAGGAATCGGAATAATGGATAAAATATTCCGTATCTTTTTTCTCTTTCCTCTCTCTTTTTTCTTGGTTTCCTGTGGTGGCGATGAGACTGAACCGGTTTCTGATGCTACCTCAGACACTACTGCACCCGAAGTAAAACCCGAAAAGGCTCCAATAGTCGAAGAGGTCGAGGAGGAAGTTGTAGTTCTGCCGAATCCAAATGGGGTTTACCTGCCAAACGGAGAGGAACAGAATGGAAAGCCTGTTTTTGTAAATGGGGAAGGCTTTTTCATGTGGTTTAATGGTTCAATCTGGAAGATTTCAGATAAGTCGGGGGGAGGGAAAATAGTCTCGTCTGGTAATGAATCGATTAATGATAAGTGGAGCGACGGGGGGAAAGCCCGTCATTTCCCGGACGATGAGTTTGCCAAAGATGCGTTATTTCGCCTTGCAGTCGCGTATCAGGGTTCCACTGATAACCCAAATGCAATCCGTCTTTTTCAGCAGTTTGTGAAAGACTTCCCAGAAGACAAAATGGTTCCCGAAGCATACCTCAGCTTGGGCGACTTGGCTATCAGCGATGTAAAATCGGACGAGCAACCTTCCTACGAACAAATCCAAAATGCCCAAACCAATTATTCATTGGTTCGGGAAAAGTCACGGGAAATTAAATTAATTACCGATGCCACATTTAATGAAGGTGGTCTGATCGAGCGAGTGGCGGAAAGTCCTGACGGCATCGTCGAAAATTACCTTACTTTTGACAAAAACAAAGACGAAGTATTGCAATCAAGTGAATATTCCACCATCGGAATTGAATCCGATAAATCTTTTGCCGATTTTGATTTGAATGAAGATAAGTCCATCGATTTCGGTGAACTTTATGATGTAGCCTCCTATGTTTATTACTCAAGCATGGTAAAATTATTCTCGGACTATTCTGAAAAATTTAGTGATTCAGATGGAGCAAGAATTTCAGAAGCTACTGAAAAAATTGGATTTGCCAATGAAATGCTTGGTCGTCCCTCTACCATGCTTAATCTTTATTATAAAGATATTGAAAAGTACGGCAACGATCCCAGCAATGTAGGCGTCGATGGTATTCTTAAAAAATACACCGTTAAGTACGATGAATACGATAAATTATACGGAAGAACTTTAGATCTTCTTACAAAGCTACAAGAACCCGGGCAAACCATTTCATTTACGTATCGTGACAGGAAGGGAATTGAAGAAACGATTACTGGAACGGTTGAGGATATAATTGGAGATCGTAAAAAACTGCTACCATTTCTTTCCTCTCAATACAAGGGCATGGACCAGGATATTTATAGCGAGGTGGTGAAATCTCGTGGGGCAATCTTTTCAAACCCTTCTCATATGGCAAAATTCAAGGGTTATTTAAAGAAATATAAAGAATTTAAAAAGGGATTTCCGTCGGATCTATCTCCTGCCGTTGCGTTTGCAAAATTATTGGAACAGGCAAAGTCAGCGGGGAGCAAACCACTTGAATTGCGCATGCGTTCAATGCTCGATCGGGTTGGTTCAAAAGCGGGAGGGAGTTATAATCCACAAAAGAGTGACTTCCCTGCGGCAAGTCCAGGTGTTCTTGTTTGGATGGCCGAACAATTACTTGCCCAAAACTCGGTGGAGGATGCGGTATCTGCGATGGAGCGCCTTGTAAATGTATACGGTGATACCGGAGGCGAATTTCTTTTTGATGCGTACTACCTCTTGGGGCAAGCGAAGCAAAAGGAGCGAGATTACCAGACATCGGTATCTCATTATCAATCTGCACTCGCAAATTCATCCTGGCATGATAACGCCAACGATGCTCGGATTCGCCTGGGCGAATCTCTTTTTGAAGTGGGTCAGTCCACTAAAGACTCCAGTCTATTTGACCAGGCGGTTTCCTCCTTCGAGGAAGTAAGAAGCGATACTGATACCAGCCTCGAGCAGAGGGCTCAATCTTCCTACATGATGGGGGAATGTAAACGTGCCATCCGGGATCATGCCGGTGCGGCATATTATTACCTGGACACAACCCTTAATTTTCCAAGTGCAACAAAGTGGGCTTCCAAATCCTACGAACAAGCAATTCGTTGTTACGAACAAACCGGGCAATCTGATCAAATTACTCAAGTGGAAAAACAGTATGTTGATTGGCAGAGAAAGTTTCTTAAATGAGTAAGTATTTAACTTGTATTACAATCTTGTTCAGCTTTTGTTTCGGTCACATTAATTTGTGCGCACAAGCCAACCAGGATTACTTCAAGATCCATTCGGGTGCATTACCGGTTAAGATATTTGTTGGAAATGCAGCAAAAGCTGGCACTCTCTTAGGGGTGGATGGGCAGAAGGGCATCATTTATGCATCTATGGACGGTGCGGGAAGGATGCAACTGGAACTTCGCGGATTGAAGAAACAGAATATTCAAGGTTTTTCATTTGCTTGGCCACAGGGGGCGATGAAAACCCTTCAAGCATTTTCTAACGAACAGTACAGCAAAGAACTCTTACCAAGTTTAAGACCTATTATATACAAAGTAATGCTCTTTCTTGAAATACCCCAGCAATACTTTGCCATCCATGATAATTGCTTGATCTATGTAAAAGCATTAATTGCCATGGAGCAGTATAATGAAGCGTTTTATTTATTATCACGTCTTAACTTAAATAAGTTGGACAGCTATGGATACCGGGATTTCTCGGAAGCGTCACTTGAACTCGCCAGTAAAATGATTCGAGCCAACTCAAAATCTGCCAAGATTGCCCGTGCACTTTTACAAAAAGTAACGATTCGAAACAATAGTGCTGATCATGCCTCTTATTTAAAACTTGCCGATTCACTACGAACCCAGGGTTTGTATAACGATGCAATTTCTGAATACGCTAGGTTGGGACCAATCGTGCAAAAGTCTCCTGGAAGTCCCCATGCCAAGATAGTCGAAATTTGGCCGATTTATTGTTATATTAAATTATACGAAACCTATTCCAAGGCCGCATTAAAGGATGCACGGTACAAAGCAGCGGCCGGTAAAATATTTAATACTGCGATGCAGACTGTTAAAAAGTTAGACGAAAAACCACCCGCCCGGCAAACAAATGAATACTCTCTTTATAAACTGATTCGTGCTCTTCTGCGCGTTCAGTATGCACGTCAATACGAGCAAAGTGGGAACGAATTGAAAGCCGCAGAATTTTACCGACAGTCTGTTTTGGAAGTAACAGAAGGAATTGTGAGTGCCCGCGTCGGTCTAGATTGGCTTCCGGAATCCCTTTTGATGGCGGGTGGAGCCTATGAAAAATTAAGTTTAAATGAGGCGGCAATCAATGTTTACAAACAGGTCTCCATTTTTTACAAGGGTTCAAAATGGGCCATTGAAAGTAAAAAACGATTAGATGCAATCCCCGCCACCTGAGTGAATCCTACTCTTGACCCATCCCCCCTTACCAGTAATTCTTAGACCTTAAAACAATCAAAATTATGAAACTAGGCTCAATCCGTAAATTCAGCATAATTGGAATTATCTTTTCCAGTTTATCCCCCAGTTTTTTTGCTAATGTGGTTCACGCACAACAAAAGGGCTTTGGTTCAGCCCTGGTTGATAACTTGGGGCCTTTCTTGGTCCCCTTTATCATATTGATATTAGCCGGTTTCACACTGATTATTTATAATGGTATCGCGATTCGAAAAAAAGCATTTGTAAAGGAGGACGTGGTTCAGCCGATCATGCAGGAACTGCAAAATTTAAATGTCGAAGGTGCGATTGCTCTATGCGAACAGTATAAATTGCCAGTCACTTCTGTGCTCAAGGGTGGACTTGCCCGTATTCAGGATGATGAATTGGATATCGAGTCGATCGAGAAAGGACTGGAGGAAACCTCCGGCCTTGAGTTGGCAAAACCTTTCACGTGGATCAACCTTCTCAATACAGTTGGTTCAATAGCTCCCATGGTGGGACTGCTCGGAACAGTAACTGGTATGATCGGTGCCTTCCAAGTTTTGCAAAGCTCGGGAATGGGCGGAGAATCAAGTCAAAAAATGGCGGGTAATATTGGTAGTGCATTGTGGACAACTGCTGCCGGTCTAGTAGTGGCGATTCCCACATTGATTTCTTATTTTATTTATAAAACAAAATTTGGTACAATCGTGGCTGAAGTAAATCGAGTGGCCGGGGAAATGGTTTTCACTCTAGTGCGTGCGGCAAGAGGTGGTTTTGCTGAAGGAGGAGAAGAGCCGGCAGGCGAAGAGTATTACGAAGAGGCACAAGAAGCTCCTGTGGAGGAAGGCTTGCCTCCAGCGCCCGGAGCCCCGCCAATGCCACCTGCATAATAAGCATAATTGATTTTATTTAAGTTTAGATGAGTGGATACAAACCACCCGAGTCCAATGACTCGCCTGATTTAACTCCCATGATTGATGTGGTATTCTTGTTGATCGTATTTTTTATGGTGGTCGCACAAAGAATGTCTGAACAATATATAGAATTATCCGCTCTGCCTGTTGCCGGAAATTCAAGTGTAAAGGAACAGCCTCCCCCGCGCACAATCATCAGTATCGATGAAACACCAGTCGGACAGAAGTATTATTGGGGAGAACAGGAAATTGATATGGATGCAATCGGAACAGCCGTAAAAAGAAACCCGGAATGGAAGGTTTTTTTACGGGTTCATCCAAAAGTCACCCATGCAGTGGTTCAGGATGTAATGAAGGTGATCGGGAATGCGGGTCAGGCAGATATCATTTTTGGAACCTGGCAAGTAGGGACATAATCGAATGGAAACACTAAAGAAAATTTTAGCCGACGAGGATGAAGTAGATCTGACCCCCATGATTGATGTTACCTTTTTGCTCCTTATTTATTTCATGGTTACGACAATGCTCAAGCAACCGGAGGCGGAGTTATCTATTCAATTGCCCGGAAAGCCCCAAAGTAGCGATGTCACTCCAATGGATATGCTTAATGTTAAAATTGGAGACCAAGGCGAGGTTTACTTAAATGGATCCGAGATTGAGGATGGATTCGATTTTGAAATGCCTGACCTTGTTTCCAACCTCAAGGTTCAAAAAGGGATGCGAGATCAACTCATTTCTTCGGGAGCAAAGACCAAAGCGGAAGCGGAATTAAAAGTACAAATTGAATCTTCCGGAATTGCAGAGCATCAATCTGCAGTGAGTGTATTAAATGCCTGCTCGGAAGCCGGTGTGAATAAAGTAACTTTTTCTTTTTAACTCAGCTTTTTTGCCTTAATGAGTGCAGTAGTTTGTAAATTTCTTCATACTCGGATGCGGGTGAGTGATTTAGAAAGATCAGTTGAATTCTATAATAAGGTCTTCGGCTTGGAAGTTTCCAGGCGCCACGAATCTCCCCGTGGTTCCAAATTGGTTTTCCTTGCCGTACCAAATAGTGATGAGGAAATCGAACTTACTTATTTCCCTGGGTCCGGTACCGTTGAGGTACAGGAAGACCTCATGCATCTTGCTTTTGAGGTCGAAAGTATGGCCGAATTTAAATCCCATGCCCAGTCCGTCGGAGTTCCTTTAAGTGATGGTCCGACAACCAGTTCTTCCGGTTCAATTTTTGCTTTCGTGGATGCACCGGACGGGTATGAGATTGAAGTTATTCAAAGGCCTTAAATTTTAAAACGGGCTTCCTTATCTTTTTTACCATTAGAATAAGTTCTTGGTTGTCCATACCACTGAGATATTCAAGGATCACAGTATGAAATTGAAACTGATTCATTCTATTTTATTACGTCTTGCCCTATGCATTGTGCTATCATTTTCTATGTTGTCTTGTCTGCCAGAGAAAATCTTTCCGTCTTCATTGGTTGATAATAAGAGATGGCTTTTTGATGGATCCAGTTTGGACGATTGGGAACCGACCGATTTTGCTGGAAAAGGCGAGATTAGGATTGATGCAAATGGCAGTCTTGTTTTGGAAATGGGCGCTGAGCTTTCGGGAGTACATTGGAAAGGGGCTCCTTTACCCGTACAAAATTATGAAATTCATTTACAGGCAAAAAGAACAATGGGGTCCGATTTCTTTTGTGGTCTGACTTTTCCATACCAAGAATCACACGCTACTCTTATTCTTGGAGGCTGGGGCGGTTCCTTGATTGGTATTTCCAGTATTGATGATTTTGACGCCTCAGAAAATGAAACGGGTGATGCCTATATTTTTGAGGATAACCAATGGTATGATATTCGTCTCCGTGCGACCGATAGTGAAATCTCTGTATGGATTAACGACGAGCAGGTAATTGATTGCGAAGTTGAGGGTCGAAAGGTAGCTATGCGCTATGGGGAGATCGAAATGTCTGTCCCCCTGGGAATATGTACCTATGCAACCACTGGAGTTATTCGGGAAGTGTTTTTAAAGGAAATTTAAAAACAACTGCTTCATTTCCTTATTTTGTGGTTTAGCAGGATTCTACAGTTTCCCTTAGTCTCAACTGTCCACAGGCTGCGTCGATATCGTGTCCTTTTTCCATCCGTAAGGTTACCCGAGGTGCATTTTCTTTTTCCACTTGAGATCGAAATGCATTAATTTGTGATAATTCCGGTCTTTCCCACTTCATCCCTTCCACTTTATTATAGGGGATCAAGTTCACTTTTGCATTTAATCGCCGTGCATGCCTGGCCAGTAGAATAGCTTGGCCAAGGTCGTCATTTACTCCCTTAATCAAAATATATTCCAAGGTGATCATTTTTTTCCGTTCTTCGATAAACCTTTCACATGCATCGATTAATTCTTCGATCGGGTAGCGCTTGTTGATTGGCATAATTTGCTCACGCGTTCGGTTATCACCTCCATGTAAAGAAATCGCCAGTCGTATTTGTGCAGGGTATTTTGCTAATTCAAGAATCTTGGGGACGAGTCCACTGGTAGAGAGAGTGATATGCCTCGCTCCAATCCCTAAGCCATCGGGTGATAAAATCTGATCCAGTGCGGGAATCATGGCCGGTAAATTGGCAAGGGGTTCTCCCATTCCCATAAAAACCAAATTGTCAATTCTTCGACCCGCTTTCGCCCGTGCAATGAGAATTTGGCCGATAATTTCCCCTGTGGTTAAATTCCTCTTTAAACCATCCAGCCCGCTGGCACAGAATTTACATCCCAGTGCACAACCCACCTGAGTGGATACGCATAATGTGAGTCGGGATGCCCGTACTCCCTTTGTACCCTCAGTTGCGGGAATGAGTACACTCTCAATTAATTGCCCGTCGCGTAATTTCCACAGAAACTTTTGAGTAGTATCCTCTGATCCCTGTTTTCGCGATAATTCCATGGGCATAAGATCCCATTCCTTTTTTAAATCTTCCCGTAACCCGAGTGAAAGATTACTCATTTTTTCAAAATCGAGAATGCCTTTTTCGTAAATCCACTCTCTGATTTGCTTATTTCGATAGGAGGGCAGTCCTTTCAGTTGCCATTCTTCAAATGGAGTATCGATTAGGAGCGGCTTACTTTGTTTTAGGTTCACCATAGGATACTTTTTGCCCGAAAATGGCAGTTCCTACAAGATAAACCAAAAGAGAAAGTGCTAAACTGAGAAAGTTAAGCAATAACCTGATGAATTGGGTCCGCACCTTCTACTCCAACGAGGCTTTTATCGAGTCCGCCATGGAAGTACGAAAGAGCATTAGGATCCAAGCCCAGTTGATTTAAAATCGTTGCGTGTAACCTACGGACATGAAAGCGATCCTTCACCGCTTCGCTCCCAAGTTCATCCGTCTCTCCGACACTCACTCCTCCTTTAATACCACCACCTGCCATCCACATAGTGAATCCCCAGGAGTTGTGGTCGCGTCCAGTTCCTTCTTTGTATTCAGCTGTGGGTTGCCGGCCAAATTCACCGCCCCACACCACGAGGGTTTCGTCGAGCAGTCCGCGTTGTTTTAAGTCTTTGAGTAAACCGGCAATTGGTTTGTCAGTATTTCCGGCATGGTAGGAATGGTTTTTGACCAAGTCGCCGTGGGCATCCCAATTGTTGTCATTGTGATGTCCTCCTGAATAAATTTGAATGAATCGTACTCCCCGTTCCACAAGTCTGCGGGCAAGTAAGCACTTGCGCCCAAAGTCTTCGGTGTTGGATCCGTCCATACCGTATAGGTCTTTAATGTGGCCGGGCTCTTTATCCACATCGACAGCCTCTGGAGCGGATGCCTGCATCTTGTAAGCAAGTTCGTAGGATGCCACTCGAGCGGCTAAATTGGTGTTGTCGTATCGTTCGGAGAGATGGCCTTCATTCATCGTCCGCAAATGGTCCAGCATGGTACGCTGTTGCGAACGGGGTATTCCATGCGAGTTCTCTAGGTCAAGGATGGGAGATCCCTGTGAGCGTAATACGGTTCCCTGATAGCTTGCCGGCATGTATCCACTCGACCAGTTCTTGGCTCCACTAATCGGGCCTCCGGTTTTATCCAGCATCACCACATAACCTGGCAGGTTCTCATTTACGCTGCCCAGTCCGTAGTTTACCCAGGATCCAAGGGAAGGGTGCCCGGAAAGAAGGTTGCCTGCATTCATCATCAGCATGGCGGAGCCATGAATGGGGGACTCCGCTTTCATAGAATGCAAAAAAGCAATATCATCTACGCAGGACCCTACATGGGGAAAAAGATCGGAAACGTATTTTCCGCAGTCTCCGTAGGGTTTGAACTTCCATTTTGGTCCAACTACCCGGCTTTCATTACGTTTTCCGCCGCGCCCAAAAGTTTTTACTTTTATGGTCTTACCGTCGAGTGGATAAAGGTTGGGTTTATAGTCAAAGGTATCCACTTGGCTTGGGCCGCCATACATAAAAAGAAATATGACTGATTTTGCCTTGCCTGGAAAAGCAGAGTTTTTGGGAGCTAGGGGATTGGTAAAGGATGATGCACTGTTTGCCATTGCCTTGTTCGCAAAGAATCCGTCTTGGGCAAGCATTCCGGTCAGTCCAAGCGAGGCAAAGCCTCCTCCTATATCCTTTAGGAATTCTCTTCGGTGTGTACGGTTACAAAATGTGTTTACTGGTTTTTCGTTCATAATTAATCGAGGTATACAAATTCATTCAGGTTTAAAGCTAACAAGGCGAAGCGATCCAGTGCTTCCTCTTCCGAAAGACTAAATTTACTCTTCATATTTTTCATCATTTCTACACCGGCATCAATTTCATCTTTTTGCGGACTGCGGGAAAAAACCAGTTTGAGAGCGTGTTCAACCTGTTCCTTCGGTTCTTTCCCTGCCTCTGTTCGCAGTCGGTTTGCAAATGACTTGGCAGAATCATTCATAAATTTACCGTTCAGCATATTCAGAGCCTGTGTGGGAACCGTGGTGTTAAACCGTACCGGGCAGGAGGAGTCGGTATCTGCCATGTCGTGATTGATAAGTAGAGGCATTTGCATAGAACGCATCACCTTCACATATACGCTTCTTCGATTCGCTTCTTCTGGGGTACATTTACCCCAGCCTTTTCCTTTCACTGAGGAGCCTGCAAGTACAATTTCGGGTACAGGAGGTGTCACGCTTTTTCCTCCCATTTCGAGGTTAATAGTACCACAGGCATTTAAGACAGAGTCTCTTACTTCCTCAGAAGTTAATCTTCTCATATCATAGCGCCAAAATGACTGGTTTAATGGATCCTGTGCAAGGGCAAGGTCATTGGGCATGGAAGATCTTTTATAAACATCGGAGCTCATGATTAACTTATGCATCGCTTTAATATCCCAACCGGATTCCATGAATTGAATAGCCAACCAGTTGAGTAAATTAAGATGAGTCGGAGGCGTCCCCTGGAATCCAAAATCACTTGAACTCTCAACAATCCCTCGACCAAAATGGTATTGCCAAATTCGGTTCACCATTACCCGGGCAGATATCGGATTATCCTCGGACCCAATCCACTTTGCAAGAGCCGTCCTTCTACCGGATGATTTAGGCAATTTTTGTATGACTGGATTTGGCGGGCTTAGCACTGCGGGAAAAGCGGGGAAAACTTGCTCTCCTTCCAGGGCTGGATTTCCTCTACGTAGAATCTTGGTTACCCGCTCCCCATGTTCTCCGACCGCGAGTACTTTATAATGATCAGATTTTGGCTTTTGAGAAAAATGTTTCGTAAGGTCTCGCTTCCATGCTTGATAGCGACCAAAAGTACCGTCACCCATCACTTTTTTAGCGTGTTTACGAATAAGTCCGGCGAGATCAACGGCTTCTTCAAAACACTCCAATCCCAAATCGATATATTGTCCGCCAACTGTTTGTCGGCAGTGTACTGCCACAACATTCTTACCAGTTTGCAAAACATCTGCACTTATATCAGTAATGTCGTGCGTCTGGTATTTCGAAATATGTCCAGGTTTTTGAAAAACGAGTTTACCATTAAGATATACCTCCACATCTTCATCGTGGTGTAGGTTTAACCGTAGAGTTTTGGGAATGGCCGCCAAGCGAAAGGAAGTCCTCATCCAGATATCTTTACTCTTCCATATTGTTCTCACATTTGCCTTTGGGGTTCCCTTGGTTCCAAATCCACCTATTCCGCTTTTCCAATCTCTGGCATCAAATCCGACTTCAATCCATTCCTGCCTGGGCTTTCTTTCCAGATAATTCCACTGGCTTCCTTTACCTCTGGCATCCTCGAGTAATAAAACTGGTTTTGCACGAACTTTATTCGATTTTTGAATGGAAGCATCTTTATGAAAGGCAACAAGGAACTTTTCTTCAAAACCAGTCATCAGCGACCTGAGTGTTTGCCTACGCAATTCCCATTTCTGAATATCTGATTCATATGTTTTATTTCCAACTTGGTCTTTTACTTCTACCAAATTGGAGTCACCCCTTCCATGAGGAGTGATGTTCGCAAAAAACGAGAGCATGGAATAATAATCCTTAGTTGGTATTGGATCGATTTTATGGTCGTGGCAACGGGCACAACCAACAGTCATACCAAGAAAAACCTCAGTTGTGGTACGAACAATATCGTCTAAATAATCATAACGGGCCAACACACGATCTGCGGGTTCGTCGTCCCAGATACCGAGTCGGTGGAATCCAGTCGCGGTGATGGCTGCGGCATTCGCCTCTGGAAGTTCGTCCCCAGCCAGTTGTTCGAGAATAAACTGGTCGTAGGGTTTATTTTGGTTAAACGCATTAATCACATAATCCCGGTATCGCCATGCCTGCGGCTTATTCCCGTCTCTCTCATACCCATTGGTTTCGGCATAGCGAACAAGATCAAGCCAATGTCTGCCCCATTTCTCTCCGTAGTGGGGAGAGGAGAGTAGCTGGTCCACCAGTTGGTTAAATTTCGTGGATTCTTGATTGGAAACATAAGCATCCACTTCCCTTGGGGTGGGGGGAAGTCCGATCAAATCATAATACATTCTCCTGATTAAGGTATGGTCTTTAGCAGGTGGATTGGCTGGCAGGTTTTGTTCAGCAAGTTTAGCCTGGATGAATCGATCGATCGGGTTGGCATATTCGGGTAAATTTGGAATATTACACGCGACTGGTTTTTTGTATGCCCAATGAGATTTTGTTGTTTCATTAACCTCGGTGGTACTGGCATGGCTGTGAGCATTTTTGGGTACAATCTCGTCTTCCTTGGGAAAGGGGAGTCCCATTTCAATCCATTTCCCCAATGCATCGATTTTATTCTGAGGCAATTTTCCAATCGGAGGCATTTGATGATCCTCATCCTTGTAGGAAACCATTTCCAGCATCAGGCTTGCTGCGGGATTTTCCATGTCCACGGCGGGACCGACTTCACCTCCGGCAAGCACTCCCTCTCTGGTGGTCAAAACAAGTTCTGCCCGCACTTTATCTGCCCCGTGGCACTTCCAACAGTTTTCTTCGAGCAAGGGCTTGATTTCTTTTTTCCACAATGCAATACCATCCTCTGCACTTAGATTTTGAGTAAGCAGACAGATCGAAAGAAGGATACAGATGCCAACTGTGGATTTAGAAAAGTACCGAACAAAAGATGTAGTCATCAATAAATAATTTATGCTTATATTTCTGCTGGGCAACATGGTCCTACGCCACGGCTAAAGAAAGGTAACCGAGGTTGGTGGAAATCTCATCGGCAGCTTGCTTGATTAACCGGCCTGTATGTTCGATATTTTGTTTATCCATGCGTCCTGAAGGAGCGACTAACCAAATGGCTCCTGCAACATTATTTTTTTTGTTTTTAACCACAGCACCAATGCAAATTTGACCTTCCATTTCTTCTTCCCGATCCACCGCATAGCCCAGTTGGCGTACTTGGATAAGTTCTTTGTCTAATTTTGCCTGGGTGATTATTGTTTTGGATGTGAAACGGGTAAGCTTGAGTCTTGAAATTATTTGCCCGTATTCTTTGGCAGGGAGAGCAGCCAAATATGCCTTGCCGGGGGCCGAGGTGTGTAATGGAAAGCGTAAGCCAGGCTTTACTTTAAAGCTAAAATTGTGCAGTCCATCAATTTGTTCCAACACAATTCCTTCCTCCTCCACAATGGTACCCGCCAACATACTTTCTTGGGTTTCATCCCTCAATCGATATAGATATGGAATAACCGATTCGATGAAGGACGGATCTCCTGTTACCGGGGTAGCCAGTTGTAACAACTTTTCCGATAGAATAAAACCCGGTCCGTCCTTACACTTTTTCACATACTTTCTTCGCTCCAATGTGGTCATGATTCGATAAACACTATTTACTGGTAATTTCAGAATGGCAGCCACTTCGTTGACGGAAAGCCCCATTGTTCTTTCGTTCAGCAATTCAATAATTGAAAGTGCACGATCGAGCCCGGGAACATTATATTTTTGATCAGTTGATAAGGACATGCTTTGATATATAAACTATAATCCAAATATCAAAAAGCAAAATATTTAGGACAAAATTTTTCTCATTATTTACTGTCCATGCCGAGTATTCCATTTTGCAATTCTTATCATCGCGAGGGCGTAGTCCGTAGCGATCCACTGTGAACCGGGAAGCGAACCGCATTGTCCGAACGTTTCTATTGCATGCAATGGATTGCCGCGTCGTCCGCTGACGCTCCCTCCTCGCAATCACAAAGTGTGTGTTGTCATTTTATCGGATGGCAGGGTTTCGAGCTTGTACCATCTTCACCTCTTTCGTTTTAATTTAAAAATGAAACTTCATCTCGTCCTATTTCCTTTATGTTTTCTTTGTCTTAACTTCTTACATGGAGCAGGCCGGAAAGTAACCATTATTCATAAGCAGGGGCAGTTTGACTGTCATACTTTTCGAATTCCGGCCCTGGCTACCACGAATAAGGGAACATTGCTCGCCGTCTATGATATGAGGTACCGGAGTCGTCGCGATTTGCAGGGACATATGGATATCGGATTATCCCGTTCAACGGATGGAGGGGAGACCTGGGCACGCCCCATTCCGATTATGGATATGAAAAAGTTTGGCGGTCTGCCCGAGGATCAGAATGGGTGTTCGGATCCAAATATTTTGATTGATCGTAAGACCGGCGAAATTTTTGTTTCGGCTGTCTGGACACACGGGAAACCGAATACGCACCAGTGGCGGGGAAGGGGATCGGAACCGGGTCATTCGATTCATAAATCATCTCAATTTATGATTGTTCGTTCCACGGATGACGGACTGACCTGGAGTGAACCGGAAAATTGGACCAAGAGATTGAAGGATCCAACATGGCATCTGTTTGCACCCGCACCGGGAAATGGAATTACCTTAAAAGATGGTACGCTTGTCATGCCCACGCAGGGGCGGGATGCCAAGGGACTACCGTTTTCCAATTTAATGTGGAGTGGGGATAATGGAAAAAGTTGGACGGTATCGAAACAGGCCCGGGACAGCACCACCGAGTGTGCGGTGGTGGAATTAAGTGACGGTTCGCTGATGTTAAATATGCGGGATAACCGGAACCGTTCCGATAAATCAAATACCAATGGCCGGGCGGTCAGTGTAACTAAAGATTTGGGCACGAACTGGACGGTTCATTCTTCCGATCATGGAGCCCTGCCCGAACCAGTCTGTATGGCCAGTCTGATTTCCCATGATTTAGCGGATGGGCAAAGAGTGCTTTTCTTTTCCAATCCAAACAGTAAAAACCGTCGGGAAAAGATGACCGTGCGTATGAGCCTGGACCAGGGTAAGACCTGGCCTAAGTCAATTCTTCTCGATCAAAAGGGTGGAGCGTATAGTTCACTCACGATGGTGGATGATCAGACCATTGGTATATTATACGAGTCTTCAGTGGCAGATATGATCTTTCAAAAAATACGGCTTTCTGAATTTGGATTGTAAACTGTATCAACGACATAAGCTGCGCTTCAACAGGCTCCGGGTAAGTATTATAAAACAGGACACCTCAAGACCGGTTTGTAGATGTTATATTTTTCTATCTGATAAGAGATTATCGTTGAAACCTAATATTATTGAAAATAATCATATAGATTATGAATCGTAGAACCTTTTTATCCGCTTCCCTTACTTCAACCGCCGTTTCGACTCCCCTTCTTGGGAAGGATCGAAACTTTAAAGCAACCGGGAATACAAAGTCAGGTACGAAGTTAGCCTGGCAGAACGGGAAAAGTGATTGGCCGATCTGTTTGGACACGGCAACCTTGGACAAGGGGATTGGTATCGAACAGAAATTACGTCTTGCAGCGGAAGCCGGTTTTGACTGTGTCGAACCGTGGGACCGGGAGCTCGATCAGTATGAAAAAGAAGGGGGGAATCTAAAAGACCTGAAGAGTTTGGTGGAAGACTTGGGATTATATATTCCCAGTGTGATTGGATTATGGAATTCGATGGATGCAAGTGAAGAGAGTTTCAAGTCACGTCTCGATGAACATCGGAATCGATTACGAATGGTTTCCGCAATTGGTAGCCGAAAAGTTCAGGTTATCCCCAACATGAAATTAAAAGATTCTTTCGATCATAATGTGGCTTCCTGGTGCTACCGTCAAATTCTGGAATTGGCGATTGAGGATTATGGAATGGAGGGTGCCGGGATTGTATTCTTAAATTTCTTTTCTCCTCTTTCCACAATTGCAGATGCGACTCGGGTTGCATTTGGAGCGGATCATAAAAAAGCCCAAATTATCCCGGATACCTTTCATATGTTTTTGGGAAAATCAAAACTGGTTAACTTTAATCATTTACAGGGAGATTTCATTACCATTTTTCAATTCTCCGATTGTCCTGCTGGTGTTGAGCCTCATGGAAGGCACGATGATAAAATTCGTGTTCTGCCCGGAGATGGAGTTTTACCATTAGTGGATATTTTAAAGACTCTTAATAGGATAAATTATAAAGGACCCATTTCTCTGGAACTTTATAACCCGGAATACCGGGCCAGGGATCCCAGAGTATTTCTCGCCGAAGCGTTACGGAAGACGGTTCAGGTCACCCGTAAGGGAAGTGAATCTTGATTCATCAACGGAGAATTTCTCGTTACAGGATAACTTAGAGTTCAAAGACTTGAAAAGTATATTGGAACTTTTTTCATTCCTTTGAGTTATTACAGTTTATGAGAACTCCAATCACTTACATTCTTTCATTTTTGACCTTCCTCTTTTTGGGCTGTCAGGTGGTTGCCCAGCAACGCGGGGCGGGTGGACGCCCTCCGGTTCGTAAGCATACGATTACGGAGAGTGGTGATTTAAAATTAAATCCGGCGGTTGAAAAACTTTCGCAGAAAAGCGTGAGTAAATTCAAGGAGTTGAAAAAGGAAATTAAGGTGGAGGCAAATGGAATACCCAAGCACAAGGTCGGGCGATTTCCCAGCAGGCATAATCCGAATTCAGTGGAGGAACAGACCCATAATTTTTCAATTCCTACCAATCAAAAACCTGCCAGACAGCCTATTTCGTTACATAACGAATCAGGCCGGGGCCCACCGAATACTCCCTTTGGAATTGCAGTGAACGGAGTACTTTTTGATCCGGGTACGGCGGAATTTTACATGGGAGACCGGCGGGCAGACTGGAATTACGAAGCTCTGGGCGGTTCCGTCCTGCTCGGACTGGATGCCAACCACGGCCATGTTCAGCCTAATGGATCGTATCACTACCATGGATTACCGACCGGACTACTTAAAAAACTGGGGGTGAATGCGAAAGAACATTCCCCCCTGGTCGGGTACGCTATGGACGGCTATCCGGTATATGCTTTATACGGATACAAGAATCCAAAAGATCCGAAATCAGGAATCCAAAAAATGAGCAGTAGTTTTCGGTTAGAAAAAGGAGAGCGTCCGAATCCACCCGGTGGAAAGTATGACGGTGCATTCAGTAAGGATTATCAATATATAAAAGGATCGGGTGACCTGGATATGTGCAATGGCCGGTTTACGGTGACCGATGAATTTCCCGAGGGCACCTATGCATATTTTTTGACCGAGAACTGGCCGGTTATTCCCCGATATTTTAAAGCGGAGCCCTTAAAATTGCGTGGTGGACCAGGACATCAAAGAGGGGGGCGTCCACCTCGTCGTTCGCCTTAGTTTTTACTAAGCTTCTCGAGGGCGGCCCGGGCGGCCTGGCGGAGCCGGACAGCTTTAGGTTTTTCAATCCTGCCCCGCCATTTTATGGTGGTTGGATCTTTTCCGGTTAGGCCACCCCAGAAAACAGAGGAAACCACATAGGCTCCGATTTCAGAGGGATGGCTGCCGTCATTTTTATAGAGGCTTTCAAAGAGTGCCTGGTCTTCCTGTTTAATTTTTGAATACGCCAGCCCGACCGGGAGAATACGTACCTGGTTTTTCTTCCCCGCCTCGAAATAGGCGGCGGATATTTTCTTCTGCATGGTTTGATAGTTGGGATAAATTTTGGGATTCTTTTTATCGCCCGCTTTTCTTCCCCAAGTTAAATAGAGGCAGGGAGTGGATCCATTTTTTCGAATAATTTTGGAAAACGAGCTTACAGCATCTTGGAAGCCCTGGGAGTATTTTCCACCCAGTCCGGATTTCTGGCTTTGTTCCTGTAAAATTACAAAGTCCCATTTTTGGGAGAGAATCATCGGTTTGGTGGTCGGGTCAGCGAGGTGATAGGCAAGGTCTTTTCCACCCTTGGTATGAAATGTAAGTTCCCAGTCCGGGCTTTCGTTCTTAAATAAATCAGTAATGATACGGGAACATTGGGAGGTGTAGCTGTTACCAATAAAGAGAATTTTTTTTGCCTCGCAGTGAATCGTTGCGATGGACAAAAAAATTATAAGGAGAAGGATGGTGTTTTTAATCATGGAAAGGATGTAAGAAAATTTATATTTTGACTTGAAGCTTTAAGTTTTGCCTAAACCAATAGGCAAGCCGAACCTGCTATTCAGTTCTTCTAGACTTCGTTTCGGAATGTTTCCAAAAGAAAAACAATTGTTAATTCGGGTGGTAATAAACTTACGATACAGAAATTTTATAGGCAAATATAGCCTTTTTTTGGAGAGTATTGTAGTGGTAAAGAAATATTTATTCTGAAATTTACGATTTCTTCCCCTAATTTATTTATAGGTTTATGGTTTTACGGTATCGATAAATTTATTTTTTAATTTAATCTTAATCATTTAATTCTCTCTCTTTTCTTCTTTCCTATTATTTCCCAAATCCACTTTCTTTTAGTAAACTTATTTATGACTGTATTATCCAGAGCCTTTTTCTTACTCTCTTCATTTGCTTTATCTGTAAGTTCTTCCTTGGCCGGGCCGAAAGGACTTAGTCCGGCATTGACCCAGCGTTGTGCACCTTGTCACGGGCCGGATTTAAACGGTGTGGGTGGGGTATTCCCCAGTTTAATGACCTCGGAACTGGTGAAGTCGGGCAACATGGACGGTGTGATCAAATTTATCACACATGGTAGTCCCGCAGATTCCAAATCGTTGGTTAAGATGCCTGCCAAAGGGGGCCATTTAGATTTAGGAGATGAAGAGATTCATGACATTGCTAAGCAGGTGATAGAGTTGGCGAAAGGTTATGTGGAAAAGAAACCATCTAATGAAGTCTCGTCAGAGGGTTATTTTAAAAATCGTTTTGGCCCAGTGGTGTCGACCGCGATTGAGACCGCTCCAGTTGTGGCCTGGCCACCAGCAGAGGATGCAAGTGATCGCCTAAAAAGATTGTATTTGCGTGAGAAAAAGCTACTGGCAAAGGCACGAGAAATGGGAGGCAATGAGTTTACGAAAATTGGATTGGAAGATTTATCTAATTTAAAAACAATGGATCTGAGCCGACCATCAGACCCGATCAAAGGAACCTCCGAAAATTCTCCCAAAAAGGAAAGCCCATTATTAGCAATCGATGATCAACCGGCCACGAAATATCTCAATTTTGACGGTGCAGGTAGCGGGCTGGAAATAAAGGTTCAAAATACAATTGTGAATGGAATCACAATTACATCCGCAAACGATGCACCGGAAAGAGATCCAAAAAGCTTTGTTCTCAGTGGTTCGAAAGACGGGAAGAATTTCACCCAAATTGCGAGTGGTTCGATCCCAGTTTCTAGGGGTAGGGGGAAGTTAAAAACGATGAGATTTCCTAATGGAAAAAGTTTTTCAAATTATCGGGTCGTTTTTCCGGAATTGGTTGGAGATGGAAAGATACCTATGCAAATTGCGGAATTTGAACTTCTGCAAAAATTGGAAGGAAGTCCCATCGATGATCTGTCCAAGGAAGCCACGAAACTGCTTGGACAAATTGATGAGGTTAGGCAAAAAGTTCGCTATATTATTTCTAGGGCTCACTTGGTACCGCTTGGTGAAGATCGGCGGGCCGGTATGGTCTTTGACAGCGAAACCCTTTCCTATTCATTGGCTTGGACGAACGATCAGAGTTTAAAAGCCAGTGGTATGCCTTATGCCGGAGCACATGGAGCCGCGGCAGTAGTGAAGGAGAGCTACAATCTTTTCCGGACGAATATGCAACCTGGGTGGGCAAAGGCGAAGGAAATGATTAAGAAGGATCCACGCCGACAGCCTTACAAATCATTCCCGAGAATGGGAACATTGCCCAAAAACTGGGCCCAGTTCAAGGGTCACTATGTTCACAATGGCAAGGCAATTTTTAGCTACTCTGTGGGCGATGGGAAGGTCTTAGATATGCCGGGTATCGTTAAGCAAAAAGGACTCACTGCACTGACCAGGACTGTGCAGGTCGAAAATCCTTCGTCATCTGTAATGTTGCTTGCAGAGAATGATGACTCACAAATTGAGAAGAGAGATCAGACATTTACCGTTTCCCTTGAAGGGCAGGCCTGTAATTTTTCTTTAGTTGATTTTTCAAGAGGGGTAAAGCTATTCGTTTGGGAAAACCTGTTGCTTTGCGAAGTACCCACAGGAAATAGTCGATTTAAGGTTGCGATGTGGGCGGGTGATCCGGCTTATCAGCCTGCAGTTCGGTCTGCAGCCGGAAAAGCAGAAAACCTGTACTCGTTCATTAAGGGTGGAACTGCTCAGTGGGGTGAACCGATTGCGGTACAAAGTGAATTATCGGATAATCAAACGGATGCCTATGTGGTCGATAAAATTGGAGTCCCTTTTAATAATCCACTTGAGCCCAAGATGCGCATTGGTGCCTTTGACTTTTTCAAGGATGGCAAAACTGCGGCGGTATGCACATGGGATGGGGATGTTTGGATTGTTTCCAATATCGATGAAAAACTGGATAAGGTAACCTGGAAACGATTTGCCACCGGTTTACATGAACCACTCGGACTGAAAATCGTGAATGAAAAAATCTACACCGTTGGAGATGATCAAATTACCCGATTTCATGATTTCAATGGAGATAACGAAGCTGATTTCCTGGAAAACTTTAATAACGACTGGGAGAATACTGAAGGCTTTCATGCATTCTGTTTTGATTTACATACCGATCCCGAAGGAAATTTTTACTTCGCAATGGGCTGTCCTGTACGAGCTGGCGGTCGTGGGTTTGAGAGAATGGGGAAACAGCATGGTTCCGTGATCAAAGTTTCTCCCGATGGAAAAGATATGTCTATTTATGCGAGTGGTTTTCGGGCGCCTAATGGAATTGGAGTTGGGCCGAATGGAGAAGTGACCACCGGGGATAATGAGGGATCTTTCGTGCCGAGTGCCCCCCTGCATTGGGTAAAGCCTGGAAGTTTTAATGGGGTGGTTGATTCCTATCATGGGAAACGAAAATTGAAAAGTTCCCCAATCGCAGGATATGAAATCGAGTACAAGGACTGGAAAAAGTATAAGCCAGAGGAACGCGAAGGTTTTCAGCATGATCCATCAGAAGCTCCCAAGCCGCTCGTTTGGATGAGTAAGAAGCGAGGAATTGATAATTCTGGAGGTGGGCAGGCCTGGGTAACCAGTGAAAAGTGGGGGCCCCTAAAAGATCAATTACTCCACTTCTCCTACGGGCAAAGTAAGATGTATGTCGTGCTTAAGGAGGAAAAGAATGGCCAAATGCAGGGTGGGGTTGCCCGTATCCCGGTGGAACTTTCCAGCAGTGCGATGCGGGCAAGAATAAATCCAAGGGATGGGCAGCTTTATGTTTCTGGGCTTAAGGGGTGGCAAACCAATGCAAAGGGAAATGGTGGATTGGATCGTATTCGCTACACTGGAAAACCGGTTCATTTACCCAAATCGATTGAGGTGAAGAAGGACAGGATTGACATCAGTTTTTATGAAGCCCTTGATCCGAATGCAGCCAACTTACTTTCTCAATTTAAATTTGGTGCCTGGAATTTAAAATGGTCTCATAATTATGGCTCTCCTGAAATTCCGGTTCAAGAAATGGAGTTGAAAAAAGTGGAACTACTCGGGGATGGAAAAACTATTTCTCTGCATATTCCAAATCTGAAGCCGGTGCACATGGCACAGATTGATTATGATATCAAGTCAGCCAATGGAGAAGAGATCAAAGGACGGATTGATCACACCATCCATGTTGTCGAATAATATTCGAGGCCTTTTATTATGAAAACGGTTCTTTGCTTGGTTTTTCTACTTTCTATTTTCGTTGCATATATCCAAGCCGAGAAGGCCGAGCCCACTTATCGAATAACCTCTCCGGTTGAATACCAGATTATTCAAAGAGATTCTAACAATACGGCTTGGGTTGAAATACAGGTAACTACTTCATTACCGGTTTCTAAAAGCGGTTTACTGGAATACCGTTTGGATAAAAATAAAACTTGGGAAAAGCTATCAGGTGAATGGAAGAATCAAAATCATTTATCCCGACTGAAGATGCCAGCTGGTGGTTGGTACGGACTGGAGGTAAGAGATAGCAGAACTCCCGATCACCGATCACAAGTGGTTCAGTTCGGTGTGGGAGAGGTATTTGTGGTAGCGGGCCAATCAAATTCTGGAAATTATGGGGAGGTAAAACAGCCGACCCAGACAGGATTGGTTTCCGCTTATGATTTCGAAAATAAGAAATGGCAACTAGCTGTGGATCCTCAACCGGGAGCCGGTGGAAGGGGTGGAAGTATTATGCCATTGCTTGGTGATTTGCTGGTCCGTGAATTTGAAATGCCAATTGGAATCATTGCTTACGGGCAGGGTGGAACCAGCGTGCGTGAATGGTTGCCCCAAGGCTCAAGGTTTCCAAATCCTCCAACCGTTGAAAACAAGGTTCGAAAAATTAACGATGGCGAATGGGAAAGTTTGGGGAAGATCTACCCTGGATTTATTGAGCGTATGAAAGCATTTGGAAAGAATGGTTTTCGTGCGGTGCTCTGGCATCAGGGAGAAAGCGATGCCAATCAAAAAGATCCGACCCGTACCTTAGCGGGTCAA